>Ga0210028_1001436_pt1 | contig 20100 bp, 19 predicted proteins | sample CryGeymeta201513_FD_185468 | JGI IMG/M metagenome (GOLD analysis project Ga0210028, IMG submission 185468) | Groundwater microbial communities from Crystal Geyser aquifers in Utah, USA - Crystal Geyser metaG 2015-13 (SPAdes) (version 2) | ecosystem: Environmental > Aquatic > Deep subsurface >...
GATACTACCATTAATCTATCCCGCAAACACTATCATTTTACCAAATTTAACCCAAAATTTCTATCTGGAAACAAGAAAAGTTTTGTGCTATCTTTAGCTTAATGAGAATGATGAAATGGTTAGCACCGGTTTTGATTGTTTTAGCGGTTGGAGTGTTAGTGGTTTCTGGTCGAAGTTTTTTGAAGGAAACTTCTTGTGGTTGTGGGCCGCCGCCAACAGAGGAGAATGGAGAATATAAAGTTGATGAGAAGCAAACGCTTTTTAATAATGAAAAAGTTGATTATCAATTAGCGGAATTAACTCCCAGTTTCGAATCCTTGGCTGGTCAGGAAGGCGCGGTTTTAGGAGCAACCACTGACGAACGTTGGATTGAAATTGATTTATCCGAACAGAAGTTAAGGGCCCACAACGGCAATAATATTGATTATGAATTTTTAATTTCCTCTGGTAAATGGGCGCCGACACCAACCGGTGAGTTCCGTATTTGGATTAAGTTAAGATACACCAAGATGGAAGGGGGTAAAAAAGAAAACAATACTTATTATTACTTGCCCAACGTTCCTTATACTCAGTACTTTTATAAAGGCTATGGAGTTCATGGAGCCTATTGGCATAATAATTTTGGTCAGCCGATGAGTCATGGTTGTGTTAATATGGCCATTCCTGATGCGGAAAAACTTTTTTACTGGACTTCGCCCTTAATACCTCAAGGGAAATCAGTGGCTTATTCTTCCAAAGAAGAGCCGGGGACAAGAGTTGTCATTCATCAATAAAAAATAGCCTTGACAGTTAGCAGTTATTATGTTAGACTGCTAAATATTATTTATAAGAACCTGTCGCTTTAGGCGACAGAACCTTGTTTTTCAAAAATTAAAAATTTTTTCAAAATGCCAATTCTTCTAGGAGCCAATAAAGAAAGAGTTTTACCGATTGTCGCCATCCGCGAAGGAGTTGTCTTCCCTCATACGGAAACAATTTTAAGTTTTGGCCGGCCCAAATCAATTGCCGCGGTGGAAGCTGCCTATAAAACTGATCAGCTGATTGCCTTTTTTACGCAAAAGAATCCTCATAACCTTAATCCCGACCAAGATGATTTATATTCCTTAGGGACTTTGGCTAAAGTCGAAAGACTTTTGTATGTCGGCAAGGTTAGTTTAAATGCCTGGGTTAAGGTTTTGAAAAGGGTTAAATTAGAATCAATTGAAGCCCAAAAACCTTTCTTTGTCGGCAAAGTTATTGAAATCCCCGAAGTGATCGAAGAGTCCGAAGAAATCAAGGTTCTGTCCAAGAACGTTATGGAGAACTTTCAGAGGACGATTAATTTGGGCAAGACAGTTGATTTTATGACAATTATGAAATTGATGGAAGGTAGCCCACCTCATGAATTGGCTGACCAGGTCTCTTATATTCTTGATTTGGCCACAGAAGAGAAACAAAAGCTTTTAGAGACTTTTTCTGTTAAAGAAAGATTAACCAAGGCTTTTCATTTTTTAAATAGTGAAATTAAAGTTCTTCAATTAGAAAGAGAAATTGACTCCAAGACCCAAAGCCGCTTTGACAAATCAATGAAAGAAGCGGTTTTGCGGGAAAGAAAAAGAACCATTGAAGAAGAATTAGGTGATTTGGGTGGTGGAGATAACGAAATTAAAGAGTTGGAAAGTAAAATCAAAAAAGCCAAAATGCCGGCGGCAGTAGCCCAGAAGGCGCAAAAAGAATTAAAAAGATTAACTTCTTTGAATCCGGCTCACCCGGAATATGGCTATATCCGTACTTACTTAGATTGGTTAACCGACATGCCTTGGCAGGTTTTTACTCCCAACAACAGCTCGATTACCAAAGCCGCCAAGATTTTAGATGAAGACCATTACGCTTTGAAGAAAATCAAGGAAAGGATTATTGAATATTTGGCGGTGATGAAATTGAAAGAAAAAGACAAAAAAAAGTCAAAGGAAGAAGAAAAGGGAACAACCATTTTGTGTTTTATCGGTCCGCCCGGTGTTGGCAAAACCTCTATTGGTAAATCAATCGCCCGGGCCCTAGGCAGAAAATTCTTAAGAGTCAGTTTAGGCGGGGTTAGAGATGAGGCGGAAATCAGAGGTCACCGGCGAACTTATGTTGGGGCGATGCCGGGCCGGATTATTCAAAGTATTAAAAACGTTGGTGTTAACAATCCGGTTTTTATGTTAGATGAGATTGACAAAATCGGCATTGATTTTCGCGGCGATCCTTCAGCCGCTTTGTTGGAGGCTTTAGATCCGGAACAGAACAATGAATTCTCCGACCATTATTTAGAAGTGCCTTTTGACTTGTCCAAGGTGATGTTTATTACTACCGGCAATATTTTAGACACCATTCCACCGGCCCTTAAAGACCGAATGGAAGTGATTTATTTTCCCGGTTATACTGAAGATGAAAAATTTAATATTGCTCAACAGTTTTTATGGAAAAAACAACTTTTGGCCAATGGTTTGGGTCACAGACCTTTGGCCATCGCTGACGGAGCCTTTCATGAAATTATCCAGAAATATACCCGGGAGGCCGGGGTGCGGGAATTAGAACGCTGTTTGGCGACGATTTGCCGCAAAATAGCTCGCAAGATAGCCGAAAAAAAGAAAGTTGACAAATTAATTAAAAAAGAAGATGTGGAAAAGTATCTGGGCCCCAGAAAATATTCCGAAACTTTGGCTGAGAAAAAAGACGAGATTGGTATTTCTACTGGTTTGGCTTATACCCAAGCCGGCGGTGATATTCTCTTAATTGAAGTTGTCTTGATGCCGGGCAAAGGCAATCTGTTGTTAACCGGGATGTTGGGCAAGATTATGCAGGAATCAGCCAAGGCGGCTTTTTCTTATGTTAGAAGTCGTTGGCAGACTTTGGGTCTTAAAAAAGAATTTTACAAAAACTTAGATGTTCATATTCATGTGCCGGAAGGAGCGGTTCCCAAAGACGGGCCTTCAGCCGGAGCCGCGATAACGATGGCTTTAATCTCGGCTTTTACCAAAAAACCCACCAGAAGGGAAGTCGGCATGACCGGGGAGATTACTTTGCGGGGCAGAATTTTGGAAATCGGCGGGGTCAAGGAAAAAGTTTTGGCAGCGCACCGGGCCGGATTGAAAACAATTATTCTACCCAAAGACAACAAAAAGGATTTAGAGGAAATCCCCAAAAAAGTCAAGGAAGACATCAAGTTTGTTTTTGTTTCTCACATGGACGAGGTTGTCAAAATTGCCCTCAAAAAATCTTCAAGGTGAAGATGATATTTAGTTTGGAATATTTATTTTTTATGATATACTAATTTTGTATGAAAAAAACAATTTCTTTCCTTTCTAATTTATTTTGCGAAGAAAAACCTTTCATGTCTCCCAAAGAAGCGGTTAAACATAGCGTGAAGAAGTATCATAAAGCTTATAAACTTCTTGAAAAATATGAGAAGACTGGATCAAAAACCTCGCCTTTGGCTAACAGCGGAGTCGTCGGAAGATATTTTAAATAGGTTTAGCCAAAATATACAGTTCGATCAACCCTTCGACCCTTTTAAAAAAAGAGATTCTGATAAACTTGAAAGTATTCTTAATTCCGTAAAACAAACCTTTGGTCGCCAACATCTTAACCCCACCGTTCTTGATGCCGCCGCCGCCTATTTTAATCAGCTTGTTAGGGGTCATGCTTTTGAAAATGGCAACAAGAGAATTGCTGTTTTATTTACTCACGTCTTTCTTTTATTACATGGTATTGAATTTACATTAGATTACATGTCGATTTATAAATTTGCCCTTTTGTTGGCTATTTTTTCCGACAGATTTAACAGCAGCAAGACAAAAGAGATATGTAGAAAGATTATTAATGATTTTACAAGAGAAATCTCTTAATTTTAAACGGGATTGTTATGTACGGATTTGTCAAAACCGCCTTTAAAAAATCTTAGGATGAATCAAATTCCCAGGCCAATTTTTAATCGTCAGCTGACAAAAATTTCTTGGAAAAAAATCTTTGCTCGCGAATATGGCGTTCAGTACTCGGAAATGGCTATTTTGTGTCTTTCACCCAAAGCAAAATACCATCTTCCCCAGCCTTCGGTAAATCAAATTATAATTCCGGAAGAAAACAATACTGCTTTTTTTGTTGATGAAAATTCTTGGGTAGGGGTTGTGGAATCACTTAATAAAAAATATACATTATCTATCGACAGATTAAAAAAATACGAAGAAAATTTTTTAAGGGATGGAAATGATTATCTAAAGATAACCAAAAAGATTCCAAAATTAAACTTAGGGAAATTGGGTGATAAGGAATTAGGTGAACTCTATTTAAAATACCAAGATAAACTTTTCCGTTATTCGGTTTTTATCTGGACAGCCTTTATTCTTAATAATTTTGTTACTGAGAAAGCAGCAACCTTATTAAAGCCATATTTAAATTTAAAAAGTGATAAAGAAAAACAAAAGATTTTTGATATTCTTTTCCAGCCGAGTGAAAAAGCCGCAGTCTTTAAGCTCCAAGAGGAAGTCGGAGCGCATAAGGGCAAATTTAAGCCAGAGGAATTTGAAAAATTATGCCAAAAGTATAAATGGCTTTCCTGTTTAGATATTCATAATGAACCTTTAACTAAAGAAAAATTCAAAGAATTCATTAAAGATTTTCAAAAAAGAGAAAATAAAAAACAAATTCCTTTTAAACAAATTATTAAAAATTTAAGGATTAAAAAAGAAGACTTTGATTATCTTTTGATAACCAAAAGACTAATTTATATTAAAGACGCCAGAGATGATTTTCGAAGACAAGGAATTTATCATATTCGTCCCTTATTTGCCGAAATAGCTAAAAGAGTGAATATAAAAACAAATGATGTTAGCTATCTTCAGGAATCGGAGATAGTTGACTTTCTTAAAAAGAAAATAAAAATTTCCTCAAAGATTATTCAGGCAAGAAAAAAGGGATTTGTTTTATATTTTGATACAAAAAGGAAATTAGTTTGTCTTCAATCAAATGATATTCCCAAAGCCTTAAAGCAGTTTAAATTATTAAAGGAAGAAGGGGAAATCAAAGAAATTACAGGAACTGTTGCTTCAAGAGGTATGGTTAAAGGTAAAGTGGTTGTTGTTAAAGTGGTTAAAGATTTAGAAAAAGTTAAAAAGGGCGATATTTTGGTAGCGGTTTCAACACATCCTGATTACACCTTAACGATGCACAAAGCGGCGGCGATTATTACCAATGAAGGGGGTTTAACCTGTCACGCGGCTATTGTTTCACGAGAATTGGGAATTCCCTGTATTGTTGGAACAAAAGTTGCCACTAAAATTTTAAATGATGGCGAGACGGTTCAAGTAGATGCCATGAAGGGAATTGTTAAGAGACTTAATTAAAAATTAAAATCGCCCTCAAAAAATCCTCAAAATAGACGTAAACTCTGATTTTGCTTATCAATTTTACTTAAAAGATGTATATTAAAATACAACAGGATTATTTAAAATTGGTAAATCTAATTTCCAGATGAGAATTTAGGGCTTGAGCCAATCTTTTAAGGAAAGCAATTGATGGATTAGCTCTGCCGGATTCAAGTCTAGAGATAACTGATTGTTTGGTACCAATCCTTTGCGCCAGTTCTTTCTGGGTGACTCCCTTTTTAACCCTCGCATCTATAACTGCCTGAATCATGGCAAATTCAGGCTGAAGTTTATCATACTCAGCCTTTATTTTAGTATTTTTAAGAGATTCCTTTAAAAAATCATTAAAGTCTTGGTATTTTCTGTCTTTGGGCTTAATCATATAGCATATATGCTATACTATCTCTTTCATTCTGTCAAGGGCCACTTTGAGTTTTTGTGAGGGCGTTTTTTGGCTTTTCTTTTTGAATGCATGGAGTAAATAATATTCGTTATTGACCATTGTATAAAATATTCTGATTGCCACTTTTCCTGATATTCTTAGTTCGTATAATTTGTCTTGTAACTTCTTAATATAAGGAGGCTTTAAAAAAGGCCCGTTGTTAGCAAGAAGCTTAATGGATTGTAAAACTTTAGCATATGTAGCTTTATCCTGTTCTTTTATAAAATCTTTAACAGGAAAATCACCTTTTGCTGTTTGAAAGAATAAAACTTTCCAGGCCATAATTCAATAGTATCATAAAGAAAACTTTTATCTTCTTTAATCTATTTTTAATAACTGTTAACTAGTGACCCACCGTTTTCTTCTTTCGAACTTTTTTAAGGAGATTAAAGACTTTCAATTTTTACAAAATCAAGCAGAAACCATATTAAAATAATTAACTAGTTCATGGCCGGATTATAGGGGATCCCAGAACCATAGGGTCCATTTTTATAATGATATTTTTCTTTTTTTTCAAAAAAATCTTTAATTTTCTTTTTTTGGCCAATATAGTTTTTATTTATTTTCTGAATTTCTTTTATATCCGATTCTGTTATTAAATAAAAACCATCTGCTTTTACCCTTCTTAGACCTAGATGTTCGTTTGTGCTATCAAGCCCGTGATATGCTTTTTGATAGAGTGCTTCTAGAAGATCTGGATTTTTTGTAATTCCTTCTAGGAATTTATTTGCTTCTGTATTAGAGAATTCAAATTGGACCTCTCCAGTAGAATAACCTCTAGAGTCGATTTTTTTATCCTGGAAGAACCTAATAGTTAAGATTTTATTTTCTTCATTATTTATTGAGCGATTTACACATAAAATATGCGAATTGACTAATTCAGGAAAATTCTCTTTATAATTTTCAATAAGACAATTAAATTGGTTAAGATCTCCATCTAAAGATTCTAGTTTATCTGGCCCATGATCTTCATATCTTCCAGCATCCCAGGGATCTATTTCAACACCACTGATTTTAGTTCCTCTAGGAAGTTTGGCGTAGATATTTTTTCTAATGATACTTTTGCTAAATTTTTCAGCTAAATTTTCCGTATCATTTTCCAATACTTTAGGATTATCGAATTCGGGATTATTCTCCATATATTTTAATTATATCACAGAAATTTGTGACTCCATCCGGATTCAGGCCGGAGTTGTTAGGATTTGAAGACGACGCGGTCGTCAATTTTTGTGTCGCCAGGGGGATTCGAACCCCCAATTTTCGGGATGAGAACCCGATGTCCTGAACCGTTAGACGATGGCGACAGAAACATCATTATTTTACTATTTTCCCATTCATTTTTCCAGTTTTTTTGTGAAAAAAAGTTTGACTTGACAGGGAGTTTTGAGAGGAGTAATATCCTATTTCTATACTATAAATATGGCTAATCAAAATAATAGAATTCCCCTGACTAAAGAAGGTTTGGAGAAGCTAAAAAAAGAATTAGACACCTTGGTTAATCTTAAAAGACCGGAGGTAGTGGAGCGCTTGGCTTCTTCAAGAAAAACCGGGGATATGAGTGAAGAGAGTGAATACACCCAAGCCAAGCAAGAATTGGTTTTTATTGATGGGCGTGTTGATGAACTTCAAGGGGTGATTAATCGAGCGGTGATGATTGATGAAGGCCACAACCACTGCCAGGAAGTTAAGTTGGGCTGCAAAGTTACGGTTAAAAACGCCAGTAAAGAACATCTTTTTCATTTAGTCGGCGAATGGGAGGCCGACCCATCGGTAGCTAAAATTTCTCATCAGTCGCCTTTGGGCCAGTCGCTTTTAGGTAAAAAAATCGGCGAGAAGGTATTTGTTGAAGCTCCAGCCGGCAGAGTCGTTTACACCATTATTAAAATTGATTAAATCTTTTTAAAGAGTTAGATTCCCTCTTTGTGCTATAATTTTATTAAGGATTTGTATGTATTGGGCCGATAAAATAGTTGAAGATATTATCAGTTCTCAGAAACATCAACCCTACCGGGTAGACGATATGTTTACTCCTTCTGGCTATGCCCACATGGGTAATATCCGTGGTCCTTTAATCCATGACCTTATCTATAAAATTCTTAGAGAAAAAGGAAAGAAATCAAGCTTCACTTATGTTTTTAATGATATGGATCCCATTGATGGCTTGCCGTCTTTCTTAGAAAAAGATTTTTCGAAGTATATGGGTTTTCCTTTAAGAGCCGCTCCTTCGCCAAAGCCGGGTTTTGCCAATTTTGCTGACTATTTTACCAAGGATTTTCAGAAAATCCTTAAAAGCATTGGTATTGAAGCAAAATTCCTGTCTTCCTGGGAGATGTATCATCAAGGGAAATTTGATGAAGTCATTCGTCAAGCTTTGGACAATTCCGAAAAAATTCAAGATATTTACCAGCGGATTTCTGGGAGCCAGAAAAAAGCTTTGGGCTGGTTGCCTTTACAAGTTGTTTGTGAGAAATGCGGGAAACTGGGGACAACCAGGGTTTTTGCCTGGGATGGCCGAGAAGTCACTTATAAATGCGAGCCGAATCTGGTGAAATGGGCGAAAGGTTGTGGTTATGAAGGGAAAATTTCTCCTTTTGGCGGCAAGGGGAAACTTTCATGGAAAGTTGATTGGCCGGCTCATTGGAAAGTTATTGGCGTGACCATCGAAGGGGCTGGTAAGGATCATGCTTCAGCTGGCGGTTCCTATGATATTGCTATGGAACTTTGTCGAGAAGTTTTTGATTATCCACAGCCGTTTAAATTTCCCTATGAACATTTTCTCATTGGGGGAAAGAAGATGTCTTCTTCCAAGGGAGTGGGCTTAAAGGCCAGAGATTTAATCTCTCTTTTACCGCCGGAATTGGTTAGATTTTTGTTTTGCCGCACTAATTATCGGGAAGCCATAGAATTTAATCCGATTGGTTCGATGGCCATTCCTGATCTTTTTGATGAATATGACCGTTGTGCCAAAGAATTCTGGCAAGAGGGCAGCCAAAGTGATTTGGGTCGGGTTTTTGAATTATCACAAATTGATCAGTTGTTAACGAAAGAAATCTTTTTACCTCGTTTCCGCTTGGTGGCTACTTATCTGCAGATGCCAGGATTAGATATTAAAGCTCAATTTAAACAGGGAAAAGACGGTAAGTTAAATGCCAAGGAAGAAAAGATTCTTAAGCAAAGAATTAAATATGCGCAAATTTGGTTGGAAAAATATGCACCGGAAGATTTCCTTTTTAAAGTTCAGTCTAAATTGCCAAAAGAAGCTAGAAAACTCTCATCGGCTCAAAAAGAATATTTAGCTGAAATAGCTCTCTTAATGGGAAAAGACTGGAAAAATGAAAAAGACTTAGAAGATGAACTTTATCAAACCGCCAGAAAATTAAATCTTTCTTCAAGCGAAGCCTTTAAAACCATTTATCTTATCTTTCTGGGTAAATCTCATGGGCCAAAAGCGGCTGCTCTTTTATTGGCTCAAGAAAAAAAATTCCTAAGCAAAAGATTTAAAGAGGTGTTAAAATAGGTTTATAAAATGTTAGATATCAATTTTATTAAAGAAAACCAAGAAAAAGTTAAAAAAGGGACCAAAGACAAGGGTTATGATGTTTTTTTAGTTGAGCAAGTTTTAAAAATTGACGAAAAACGTCGCGGTTTAATTGGTAAAACTGAGAGTTTAAGAGCCGAAAGAAACAAGCTTGGCAAAGATGATATTGCCAAAGGCAAAAAAATCAAAGAGGAATTGAAAAAGCTAGAGCCAGAATTAAGCAAAATTGAAACGGAGTTAAAAGAACTTCTTTATCAAATTCCCAATCTGCCAGCGGAAGACGTTCCCTTCGGTAAAGATGAAAATGATAATGTGGAAATTAAAAAATGGGGGAAGCCAGAAAAATTTTCCTTTTCACCAAAAGCCCATTTTGAATTAGGAGAGAGTTTAGATGTGATTGACACTCAAAGAGGGAGCAAAGTTTCTGGGACAAGATTTGGTTATCTTAAAAATGAAGGCGCTATTTTAGAATTTGCTTTGATTAATCTGGCTTTGGAAACGCTTTTAAAGGAAGGGTTTATCCCGGTTATCCCGCCGGCGATGATTTCTTTAGGATCAATGGAAGGCATGGGTTATTTGGAACATGGTGGTCAGGAAAATATGTATTTTTTGGAAAAAGACAAAATGGTTTTAGTCGGTACCGCCGAACAATCAATCGGGCCAATGTATAAAGACGAAATTTTATTGGCTAAGGAATTACCCAAGCGTTATGTTGGTTTTTCCTCGTGTTTCCGCCGTGAAGCCGGCAGCTACGGCAAAGACACTAAGGGTATTTTTCGGGTTCACCAGTTTAATAAAATCGAAATGTTTTCTTTTGCCAAGCCAGAAGATTCAGACAAGGAGCATGAATATCTTTTATCTTTAGAGGAAAAATTAATGCAGCAGTTGGCATTACCTTATCGAGTGGTGAAAATGTGTAGCGGTGATTTAGGTCATCCGGCTGCCAGAAAATATGATATTGAAGCCTGGTTTCCTTCGGAAAAAAGTTATCGGGAAACCCATTCCGTTTCCACCTGTACTGATTATCAAGCCAGGGGATTAAATATCAAATTCCGAACTAAAGATGGGGAAATAGAATTTGTTCATATGTTAAATGGAACCGCTTTTTCCGAGAGACCGATTTTGGCGATTTTAGAAAATTATCAGCAAAAAGACGGTTCAGTAGAGATCCCCAAAGTACTTCAGAAATACACGGGCTTTAAGAAAATCACTCCGAAAAAATGAAAGTCAAAAGTTTAACCCCCAAAAAAGTTATTTTGGGGATGCGCCAAGTTCTTTTTACTTTTTCACAGACAGCCAAACTGGTTTGGAAGGCTAATCCACGCCTATTAGTTGCCGTTTTTCTGGCTAACACTCTGATTGGTGCTCTCATTTTCCCCGTTTTCTATTTAGAGAAATTAACAATTGATGTTTTGATTAAAAATATTGGCAACCCCTTTTGGCAGGAGGCCATAAAATTTTTAGCTTGGCTGTTTTTTATCAGGGTGACGGTGGGAATTTTCCAGTCTGGTTTAATGAGAATTTCTGGCTATTTGCGATACTCTATCGCTCGTGTTTTTTCCGGTTATATTGACATTCTTTTGGCGGGGAAAATGTCTTCTTTAGATATGACGACGATCGAAGACCCTGATTTTAAAGATAGATTTAAAAAGGTGGAAAGGGAAAGTGGACGTCGGGCTTGGGAATTGGCCATGCCTCTTTCCAATGTGCCTAATTATTTCTTTGGCTTGCTTTCAACTTTTTCTTTAATTTTCTTCTTTAAACCAATTGTCGCCTTATTAATTTTCCTTCTGGCTATCCCCGAATTTTTTATTGACGCTAAATACACCAGGATAGAATATCAATTTGAGAGCGGCAATTTTCTTAAATATCGTCTTTGGGGGTGGATGAGTTGGTATTTAACAACAGCCAAAAGCTTCCTGGAAACAAAAATTTTAAAACTTAGCCCTTATTTTCTTAAAAAAATGAATGAGATACGTGACGAAATTTATATTAAAGCTTTAAAAATTCGTCGCCAGAGAGAAGGGGCTCATTTTTTAACCTATCTACCACAAAATATTTTAACTTTCTTTTTTAGTTTATATTCCGGCTTTTTAGCTATCCGACAGGTAATTACGGTGGGTAGCGCCCAAATGTATATTCGGGCTGTTTATTCTTTCCAAAACAACTTAACTGGTTTGGTTGGCTCATTTTTGGAGCTTTATGAAAATTATCTTTTTGTCACCGATTTAATTTGGTTTTTAAACCTCAAACCAACCATTACCTCCGGTAAGAAAAAACCACCATTAAAAATTAAAAAAGGAATTGAATTTAAAGATATCTGGTTTCGTTATAAAGAAGACCAACCTTGGGTTTTGCGGGGCCTTAATCTTAAAATGGCCGCTAACCAAAGTTTAGCTATTGTTGGAGAAAATGGAGTAGGCAAAACAACCTTGATTAAACTTTTGTGCCGTTTTTACAATCCACAAAAAGGAGAAATCCTCATTGACGGAATTAACTTGAGAGAATTTAATCGTGAGAAACTTTGGGATAATTTTGCCGTTTTATTCCAGGATTTTGGCAATTATCCTTTTACGGCCAGGGAATCAGTGGGTTATGGCAAAATTGAAGAAGTCAATAATCTTGATTTAATAATTAAGTCAGCAAAAGAGACCTCAATCCACGATTTTATTAATAAACTACCATTGAAGTATGAGAATCCCTTATCACCTGAGTTAGAAAAAGGGATCGACCCCTCAAGGGGCCAATGGCAGAGAATCGGACTCGCGAGGGTCTTAATAAGAAATGCCCAGATAAGTATTTTGGATGAGCCGACTTCTAGCGTTGATCCTAAGTCAGAAGAAGAAATTTTTAATAAGATTACCAAATTTGTTAAAGGGAAAATTTTAATTTTGATTTCTCATCGATTTTCCACTGTTCGTAGGGCCAATAAGATTTGCGTCATGAAGAAAGGGAAAATTATTGAAGAAGGTAATCATCAAGAATTGATGGAGAAGAAAGGAATTTACGCCGAACTTTTTGAACTTCAGGCTAAAGGCTATCGTTAACTTCCAAGTTAAAGCTGTTTTTGTGATAGAATAGGAGATATAGATTATGCTTAAAATTTTTGGTAATCTTCTAGATTTTAATGAAAAAGAGTTGAAGAAACTCCGGCCTTTGGTGGAAAAAATCAATTCTTTGGAGCCGGGGATAAAAAAGTTAAAAGACAAGGATTTCCCTAAGAAAACAGAATCTTTTAAAGAGAGAATTAACAAAGGTGAAAGTTTGGATGATTTGTTGCCCGAGGCTTTTGCTTTGGCTCGGGAGGCGATTTTCCGGGTGGTGGGTGAACGGGCTTTTGATGTTCAGCTGATAGCCGCCATAACTTTGCATCAAGGCAGAATTGCCGAACAAAAAACCGGGGAAGGAAAAACTTTATCCGCGGCGATGACTGCTTATTTAAATGCTCTTTCTGGTCATGGAGTTCACATCGTCACCGTTAATGATTATTTGGCCCGTCGGGACACCGGCTGGTATGGTCAGGCCTTGACTTTTGCCGGCTTGAAATTGGGTTGTCTGATTCATGAACAGGCCTTTTTGTTGGATTTGGATTATCAGGAAAAAGGCGAGGATGACGAACGTTTGCGCCACTTGCGGCCGGTAGAAAGAAAAGAGGCTTACCTGGCTGATATTACCTATGGGACCAATAATGAATTCGGTTTTGATTATTTACGGGATAATATGGCTCGACGTTTTGAAGATCAAGTCCAGCGTAAACCTCATTTTGCCATTGTTGATGAAGTTGATTCCATTTTAATTGATGAAGCCCGGACACCTTTGATTATTTCGGCGCCAGATACCGAACCAACCCAAAAATATTATGAATTCGCCAATTTAATCAGGGGTCTTTCTTCTGATACCGATTATGTTATTGATGAGAAATTAAAAACCGCCAATTTAACCGACCATGGACTGCGAAAAGTAGAAAAAATCTTAAATATTGATAATCTTTATGAAAAAGATTTCGACACCATTCATCATATTGAAAACGCCTTAAAAGCCCGCACTTTATATCTTCAAGATCGGGATTATGTGGTTAAAGAAAATCAGGTGATTATTGTTGATGAATTTACCGGTCGGCTGATGTTTGGTCGCAGATGGTCCGATGGTTTACACCAAGCGGTGGAAGCCAAAGAAGGGGTGCCAATCCAACAGGAATCAATCACCATGGCCACGATTTCTTTCCAGAATTATTTCCGTATGTACCAAAAGTTGGCAGGTATGACCGGGACCGCCGCCACCGAAGAGGAAGAATTCCGGCGGATTTACGGTTTAGAGACAATCATTATTCCCACCAACCTGCCAATGATTCGTCTTGATTATGCCGATATTGTTTACAAGACCCCTCGGGCCAAATACGCCGCCGTAGTTAGGGAAATTGAAGAATGTTATCAAAAAGGCCAGCCGGTTTTAATCGGTACCACTTCCATCGAAAAAAATGAAATTGTTGATAAATTTTTGAAGAAAAAAGGAATTCCTCATAATGTTCTCAACGCCAAAGCCCACGAAAAAGAAGCCAAGATTTTAGCTGAGGCCGGTCACAAGAAGGCAGTGACGGTGGCCACCAACATGGCCGGCCGGGGTGTCGACATTGTTTTAGGCGGTTCTAAAGAAGGTAGAGAAAAAAAGAGTTGGGAAAAAGAACACGAGGAAGTGGTTAGATTGGGTGGTCTTCATGTTGTTGGCACGGAAAGACATGAATCGAGACGAATTGACAATCAGTTGCGGGGACGTTCCGGCCGTCAGGGTGATCCTGGTTCTTCAAGGTTTTTTATTTCCTTGGATGATGATGTCATGAGGCTTTTTGGCGGCGAACAGATTGCCAATCTGATGGGGATGCTGCGGATTCCTGAAGACCAACCAATTGAACACGGTTTGGTTTCCAAAGCCATTCAGCAGGCCCAGGTGAAAGTTGAGGGTTTTAACTTTGACATGCGGAAAAGAGTGGTGGAATATGACGATGTCATGAATAAACAAAGAGAAATTATTTACGGCAAGAGAGAAAAAATTTTAAGGGCCGACGGTGAAAAGAATTTGGAATTGAAAGAGCAAATTCAAGAAAAGATGAATCAATATCTTGCTAATCTGGTTAATACTTATTCGCCGGAGGGATTGGAGAAAGTTGAAGTAGAGCAAATCATTAATAATTTTTGCGAGGTTTTACCTCTTGATGGCGGTTCGCAAAGCCGCTTAAAAGACCAAATTGAAAAAGTAAAAACGCCTCAAGAAATCAATGATTTTTTACAGAAGATTTTAACGGAGGCTTACGAGAGTCGGGAGAAACAGGTTGGTTTAGAATTAATGAGGGAAATTGAAAAATTTGTTTGGTTGCAGAGTATTGACCGGTTATGGATTGATCATTTAGATGCGATGGACAATTTAAGAGAGGGAGTGGGATTGCGTGGTTACGGCCAGCAGGATCCTTTAGTAGAATACAAAAAAGAAGCCTATACCTCTTTTGAAAAATTAATGGGGATGATTGAAGAAGAAGTTATCAAAAGGCTTTTTAGGATTCAAGTCGCTCAGCCACCGCCACAATATCGTAATATTCAAACCAATGTTGATACCAAAGATAAGATGGGCTTAAAGCCGTCAACTAAAAATAAACCTGGTCGTAATGACCCCTGCCCTTGTGGAAAAATTGATCCCAAAACTGGTAAACCGATTAAGTATAAGAAATGTTGTTACCCTAAGTATGGATAACGACATTCCGATCCAGGATCGGAAGTTCATTAATTTGTTAAAATATTAATGTGTCTTGACAAATTTAATGCATTGTCGTAATATTAAAGTATGACACATATTGTTTCTATTACCAGTCAAGGACAAATAAGCATTCCTTCTAGGTTAAGAAGATTGTATGGCTTGAATAAATTTAAAAAAGTGTTGATATATTCCGCTGGTGAAAACAGGCTTATCATCGAACCAGTTAAGGACCTACTGTTGCTAAAAGGAGCCTTAAAAAGTGCGAGAAAGATTTCTGCTAAAAAGGTAAGGGCTGAATTTGAAAAATATCTAGCTACACGTCATCTTAAATGAAAATCCTTTTTGCCGATACTAATATATTTTTGCGTTTTCTTCTTGGTGATATTCCTTTCCAGACTGAAAGAGCTAAGAATTATTTTGAGAATGCCAAGAAAGGCAAGATTAACTTGGTTGTTTGCCAAATAGTGATTTTTGAAATAGCATTTGCTTTGGAAAAACTGTATAGCTTCTCCAAAGAAGATATAATTAATTCTATTAAAACAATCGTAACCATGCCATATCTTAAGGTTGAAGACAAAATGGTTTTCTTGGAAACATTGAGTTTATATGGGAGAAAGAATATAGATTTTGTTGATGTTTTCCTCTTTTGCAAAGCAGAGAGTCAAGGCGGAGAGGTTTTAAGTTTTGATAGGGATTTTAGAAAATTAAAGAAGGCCTAAGTAATGGATTGCTTCTGACACTCTTCGAGAATTGACTAGCGAGGCGGTTCAAAAAAGACTTTCGTGTTAAAATAAGAGAGAATGGGGGAAGATCGCCTCAAAAGAATTTTAATTATTGTTTTCGTGGCTTTTTTAGTTCTAGCCGGAGCTAAGGTTTTTGCTGATTGGCAAAGGAAAAAGAAAGCCCAGGGTGAGGATCTTTCTTTACCAACCGCGGAGATTGGTGAAAAGATTAGTGATTTTGGTGAACAAATTTTAGGCAAGGCGGTTGAAGTTTTACCCGGTAATAGTGCTTTAAAACAAAAGATAATCATCGAGAAAGAATCTTCTAATACAGAAACGGAGAAAGTAGAAAGAGTGGAAATTAAAACCCAAGAGATTATTGAAATCATCAAGGAATTGCCGGCTGAACAATTAGAAAATATCAAAAAGCAGATTTTTAAAGATTTCTGCCAGAAAGTTTTGGAGGAATAAAAAGGATAAGAACCTCGCTTCGCGAGAACCTTGTTTTTGACAAAATGGAAGAAATTAAAAAAAGAATCGAATTGGTTAAACAAAAACTTAATTTGCCGGAAATTCAGCGTCAGATAAGAGAAATTGAGGCTCAGTCTTCTGCGCCTGAATTTTGGCAAGATCAAATTCTGGCCAGCGGAAAAATGAAGAAACTGGGTGAGTTGCAAAAAGAGTTGGAAGAAGTGGACCAGTTAGAGAAGCTTTTGGCGGCTGGGCAAACAACCGAGCTGGAGAAAAAATTGGCGAAGTTAGAATTAAAAACTTTTCTTTCCGGTCAATATGACGCTTCTCCGGCGATTTTTTCCATTCATGCCGGTCAAGGTGGTACTGAAGCGATGGATTGGGCAGAGATGCTGAAGAGAATGTATTTACGCTACTTTGAAAAGAAAGACTGGCCTTCAAGAATTATTGAGGAAACAGTTGGTGACGAGGCGGGTGTTAAAAGTGTGACGATGACCGTTGATGCTCCTTACGCTTATGGTTATTTGAAATTAGAGGCTGGGACTCATCGTTTAGTCCGCCAGTCGCCTTTCAACGCTGACAAGTTGCGACAGACTTCTTTTGCTTTGGTGGAGGTTTTGCCGCAAATTGAAGAGAACTCAGAAATCAAAATCAAGGAAGACGATTTGGATTGGCAGTTTTATCGTGCTTCTGGTCACGGAGGACAAAATGTCCAGAAAGTTTCTACCGCCGTTCGCCTAATTCATAAACCAACCGGTCTGGTCATTACCTGCCAAACTCAGCGTTTTCAGGAACAAAACCGCAAAATCGCCCTGGATTTACTGCGAGCCAAACTTTGGTTTTTGTCTGAGGAAAAGAAAAAGAAAGAAGAGAAAGAATTAAAGGGCGGGAAGACGATGGCCGGCTGGGGAACGCAAATCCGTTCCTATGTTTTACATCCTTATAAAATGGTGAAAGACTTACGGACCGGTTATGAAAGCGGCAATCCTGATTCAGTTTTAGATGGTAACCTTGACGAATTTGTGGAAGCAGAGTTAAAAAGTATGGTATGATAAGCATAGCTTGTTTTTCGTAAACTCAAAATAAAACAAAAGGGGGTGATTATGGAAGAACCAAATTTAGTTCAAGAATTTCCACCAGAAGCAAAAAAGACCGATTGGAAAGGGATTTTAGTTCCTTCACTGGTAATTTTAGCGATTATTGTGGCTGGGGCGGTAACTGGCTATTTTCTTTCTAAAAGAGGTGGTTTTGCCAGCAGGCCAACTGAAAGCAGACAATTAACTGGCGGGGCGGAATTAATTCAAGGGCCAAATGAAATCGGCATTAAAGATGAAGCGGCTTTTAAGGATACGGCCCAGGGGAAAATTGAGATTAATGATAATGGTGATATTGTTGAGGGAAGCCACAAGTTGCTTCGCCCGGGTGGTCCCAGTCAAACCGCTTATCTCACTAGTTCTGTTTTAGATTTAAATCAGTTTAAAGGCAAATGCGTTCAAGTCTGGGGTGAAACCTTCGCTAGCCAGAAAGCCGGTTGGTTGATGGATGTCGGTCGGATAAAAATTCTTGAGGTCTGTCCTGAAGGCTTGTAATTAATAATTAATGGTGAAATTTGAGAATGTTACCAAAAAGTTTGGTGAGTTGACTGCCCTGAAAGGGGTCAGTTTTGAGATTAAATCAGGCGAGTTTGTTTTTGTTATTGGTCCCTGCGGCGCTGGTAAAAGCACTTTGGCCAAGCTGATTCTAAGAGAATATTTACCGACCGAAGGACAGGTTAAAGTGAAAGGGATTGATTTAAAAAATCTTCGTAAGAAAGAAATCCCCGAACATCGGAAAAAAATCGGCGTTGTTTTTCAAGATTTCAAACTTCTTTTTGACCGGACGGTTTTTGAAAACGTGGCTTTGGCCCTGCGGGTTTTAGGAGAAAAAGAAGAAGAAATTACTCAGAAGGTGATCAATATTTTGGAGTTGGTTGGTTTAAGTCAAAGAGCCAATTTTTTCCCTGTTCAGCTTTCCGGTGGTGAGCTTCAGCGAGTTTGTTTAGCTAGAGCCGTGGTTGGCGAGCCGGAAATTATTATTGCCGATGAACCAACTGGCAATCTTGATTTAGGCACGGCCAGAGAGATTGTTAATCTTTTAAAGAAAATTAACGACAAAGGGAAAACGGTGATTATGGCGACCCATAATTTTGAAATCGTCAATCTCATGAACCAAAGAGTCATTGAATTGGATAAAGGAAAATTAGTTTCTGATGAAAAGAAAGGAAAATATCATCTGCCATGAAAGAACATTGGCGAACAGCTTGGACTCATATGCGACGGACGCCTTACCAGGCGCTGGCGGCGATTTTGATTATGTTCTTGACCTTCTTTATCACCACCGTCTTCATTTTAACCGCCGGCGGTTTTCAGGCCATCCTCCGTTATTTTGAGACCCGGCCGCAGGTGACCGCTTTTTTGAAAGATGAAACTACTTCTTCCCAGGTGGATACCTTAAAAGCTAAACTGGCTCAAACCGGCAAGGTCAAAGAGGCGAAATATATTTCCAAAGAAGAAGCTTTGAATATTTATCGGGAGCAGAATAAAAACGACCCTTTGCTTTTGGAAATGGTGACGGCCAACATTTTGCCGGCCTCTTTGGAGGTGGCGACTAATGACCTGGCTTATCTTAATGAAATTGCCCAGACTTTAAGGGTGGAACCAGCTGTGGAGGAAGTTGTTTTCCAAGAAGATGTGGTCAAGGCCTTGCAGCAATGGACCTTGAACATTAGAATGATCGGCATTGCTTTAATCAGTATTTTTGGTTTAGTTTCCTTATTAGTCATCTTGGTGATTATCGGTATGAAGATTACTCTTCGCCGCGAGGAAATTGATATTCTACAGTTATTAGGGGCTTCGCGTTGGTATATTCGCGCTCCTTTTCTTTTGGAAGGGATGTTTTACGGAGTTGTCGGGGCCTTTATGGCTTGGGGGATCAGTTATCTTTTGCTTTTGTATTTAACCTCTTATATTATTAAATTCTTTCAGGGGATTGCTCTTTTACCGGTTTCTCCGCTTTTTATGTTAACCGTCTTAGGTATTGAGATTTCTTCAGGTATCGTTATTGGTTCGCTAGGAAGCTTGCTAGCTGTCAAACGATATCTAAAATAAAAATGAAAAAAAATCTTCTTTGGAAATTCTTCGCTGTTCTTTTTGTTTTTTCATTTCTTTTTCCTGTTGACGTTTGGGGGATTACCCAACAGGATTGTGAAATGAGAGCTGAAAAAAATGAATTAGATCTCCTGAATGAAGATGATTTAAAAGCATGTGTCAATTTTTTTAACCAATCTCGGCAGTCAAGGACTAGTCAAAGGTTAACACTTGAATCAGAGTTGAATAATCTTAACAAGGCTATTTTAATAACATCGACAAATATTTTAGTGACAACAAGGGAAATAGGTAATTTAGAGAAAGAAATTATCAATTTAACATCTAAAATTGGTCAGCTGGATCTTTCTTTAGACGAAATTTCAGAAATTTTGGCCAAAAGAATTGCCGAAACTTATAAAAAAGGAAAAGTCGATTTTGTCAGTTTGTTTTTATCTTCCCAAAATTTCTCTGATTTTGTTAGCCGTTTTAAATATTTAAGGGTGGTTCAAATTCATGACCGTAACTTGATGATTCAAATGGAAACAGCTAGAACCAACTTTGAAGACCAAAAAACTTTAAAAGAACAAAAACAAGAAGAATTAGATGCAGCCAAGAAGAAGCTTGAATCGCAGAAAATTTTATTAACTCAACAGAAAACAGCTAAAGATAATTT
>Ga0210028_1001441_pt1 | contig 20053 bp, 18 predicted proteins | sample CryGeymeta201513_FD_185468 | JGI IMG/M metagenome (GOLD analysis project Ga0210028, IMG submission 185468) | Groundwater microbial communities from Crystal Geyser aquifers in Utah, USA - Crystal Geyser metaG 2015-13 (SPAdes) (version 2) | ecosystem: Environmental > Aquatic > Deep subsurface >...
TTACTCCTCGCTTTTTTTGGGCTGCGCTTTCTCCTTATCTTCAACAGCAGTGGTGGTGAAGATACTTTCAGAGCGGGGAGAAATCGATACCTTACCCGGAGAAATAATGTTGGGCTGGCTTTTGATTCAAGATTTGGCGGTTTTGCCGATGGTGGTTATCTTGCCGACAATTGCCACCGGCGGGGCAAGTTTTTGGACTTTATTTTTAAGCATCATAAAGGCAACTGTCTTTATGGCAGTTGTCTTATTTGTGGGGAAAAAGGTTGCCCCGATATTTGTCAGAAAAGTCGCTGATTTAGGTTCCCGAGAATTACTTTTACTTTCGGTGATTGCTTTTTGTCTTTTAACGGCAATTGTCACCTCTGCTTTAGGTTTATCGATTGCTTTAGGAGCATTTTTGGCAGGCTTGCTGATTGCCGAAACAGCTGAATCGCATGCAATATTTGCGGAAATTCGACCATTAAGGGATATTTTTTCCATTATATTTTTTGTTTCTTTGGGGATGTTTTTGCGACCAGAATATCTTTTGTCTCACTTTCCCTCAATTTTAGCCGTCTCCCTTTTGGTAATCGTCCTAAAACTTTTAATCGTTACCATTTTAGTTTTTTATCTTGGTTATCATACTAAAACGGCAATTATTGTTGGCTTGGGTTTGGTTCAGGTTGGAGAATTTGCTTTTGTTTTGTCAAGAATTGGAATCAATCTTAACTTAATTGATGAAAATGTCTACTCCCTAATTTTATCAGTGGCAATAATGACGATTTTACTTACTCCCTGGTTCGTGGGGGGAGCGCCAAAATTTTATTTTTGGGCAAGGAGGGTGAGTCAAAAAAGACTACCACGATTGTATTACCTGCTATTTACCCGCTATGACCACCGCCAGGTTCCCTCAGAGTTGCCCTTAACTGATCACGTTATTATCTGTGGTCATGGACGGGTTGGAAGTTGGCTTGGTCGGGCACTTCAACTTTTGGAAATTCCTTATATTGTCATTGATTACAACCACAAAATTATAAACGAGCTTAAAGAAAAAGGAGTTAGGGCTTTATATGGTGATCCGGCGGATATCGATGTTTTGGATTACGCCCAAATTGATAAAGCCAAGATTGTGGTGGTGGCAATTCCTGATCAGGCTACTCAAGAAATAGTTGTGACCAATTGTCAGACGTTAAATCCTAAAGTTAAAATTATTTGCCGAGCTCATCAAAAAGAAGCCCAATCACGATTGGGCGCTTTAGGAGTAAACTGGATTATCCAGCCAGAATTTGAAGCTTCGCTTTCAATTATCCACCGGGTTTTACAGTCTTTTGGAGTTGATAGGGAAGAGATTGCGGGGAAGATTAAAAGAATTAAAATTGAACATGGAATGGAATTATGATTTATGACGGTGAGCTTCTAAAAAGGCAAGTTTTTAAAACTTAAAAAAATATTAAAATATAAGTAAAGATGAAAAAACACCTGCCTCGTTGGAGAGAAGAACAAAAAGAACGAAAAGCCAATAAAACTCGACGTTTTGCTTTTTCTTGCTTGTTTTTTATCCTTTTGATTCTTCTGGTTGGTTTTGGTTATAAAATCTACGGTTCAATTGGCAAAAGTATTTGGGATGGGGAAAATCAAATTAATTTAGCTTTTGATGCCCAGCCAGTGGCGATTGCTTCTTTTAATCCTCAAGAAAACTCAGCAAACATTTTAATTATTCCCAATGGAACTTTAGTTGAAGCTGCCTGGGGATATGGTCCATACCGGGCGGAGTCGCTTTTTGGTTTAGGTGAGTTAGATGGTCGAGGTGGGGAGGTTTTAACTACCAGTCTTCAAGAATACTTGGGAATACCAATCGATGCTTACGTTTCGATAGAGAATGGAAAATGGACGAGGGATAATGTCAAAACCGGCCTTTTGGAGAAACTTTGGTTTTTATTTAAAAATGGTGGCAAAACAAATTTGACTAAGTGGGATTTAGCCAGACTTTGGTGGAAGATAAACAATATCCCCGAAGACAAGATAAAAATATTTGATTTAGATCCTCAGCTTTTAGAACAAATCATCAGTGGGTTTGCTATCGATGAAAAAATCAAAGAGGAAGATTTGGCGATTGCCGTTTTGAACGCCACAGATCAGCCGGGTTTAGCCACCAAAGGGTCAAGATTGGCAAGAAATATTGGAGGGAGGGTGATTGGAATAGGGGAGACAGAGAATTTCCAATTTCCAATTTCCAATTTCCAATGTCAAATAAGAAGTAAAAAAATTTATAAAAATAGTTATACAGTTAAGAAATTAAGTAAAATCTTTAATTGCGATTGGGGAGGGGAGAACTTGGAAGGACAAAGAGCAGAGGTAGTTTTGATAATTGGTCGTTAGAAAGATTCTTCTTCTACTTCTGGTTTTTCTTCATGAATTACCTCAGGGGGAAGATAGGGGATATAGTTAGTTCCCGAAGGGGTAAATGAGGGAAGATTGCGGAATTTTGGACTTCGAAAAGTTTCTCGAATAAAGATTTGCAGATTTTGACGGTCAACCCCCTTGACAAAAGCCTGATAGCGATTTCCGCCTTTAATAAAACGGACCAATCTTTGGCCAAGATCATCAGGAAGGACGCCTAGATAGATTTTGGCTGGTGAAAAAACGCCAATGGTTCTTTTTTTAGGGACGAGTAAGACTTCTTCAGCATTGTCAAGTTGAGAAAGAACCGAAGGAGGAGCTAGGCGAACCAACTTGACTACTTTGGTTTTACCCGCTTCCTCTAAAAAAATTTCCTTTAATGGAGGCTGGCTAGATTTCGGGACGCCTCTTTTTTTTATTGACCTTAAGCCAATTAACCGTTTAAATCCCTTATTGGCAATTTGATTGAAGCGGTCAATCACCAAAACTTTTTTATAGGTTTTCCGCGCTTCATTTAGTTTCCCAAGTTCAAAATAAGCTCGCCCAAGGCGATTTAAAGCGGTGACATCTTGAGGCTGAATTTCAAGGATTCTTTTATTAATCTCAACCGCCTTCTCCCAATCCGCCATAACGGCGGACTGAATTGCTTGGTTTTCCAGCAAAGTAATATCCATTCTTGAATGAAGATATAATTTTGAGGATTAATTGTCAAGAAGGATGTTTTTTATTGGAAATTTTGCTAAAATACAACTAATCACTAATACCTAATATCTGATATCTAATATCTAATCCATGTCTGGACATTCTAAATGGGCAACGATTCATCGGCAAAAAGAAAGCAAGGATGCCCGTCGGGGGCAGATTTTTACTAAAATTGGGAACGCCATTACCATTGCCGTTAAGGCTGGCGGAGGAATTACAGATCCGGAAAAAAATTTTAAGCTTCGTTTGGCAATTGAGAGGGCTAGGGCTATTAATATGCCCAAAGAAAATATTGAGCGGGCCCTTCGGCGGGGGCTTCGACTGAGCTCAGCCGAAGGTCCTCAGGGTAAACTGGCTGGCGAGATTGAAGAGATTACCTATGAGGGATACGGTCCTGGCGGAGTGGCGATTATTGCCGAGGCAGTAACTGATAACAAAAACCGAACCACCGCCGAAATTAAAAATCTTTTTGAAAGGGGAGGGGGGAGTCTGACTGGGCCAGGAGCAGTTTTGTTTCAATTTGAAAAGGCGGGGTTGATGACGGTTAAGAAAAATGCCAATCCGGACGCCCAGGTTTTAAAAATTATGGATTTAGGAGTCGAAGACGTGGAGGAGGCAACCGACGCAATTGAGGTTTATACTAATCCCCAGGAAACCACTACGATAAAAGAGCAACTTCAGAAAGCAGGTTTTGAAGTTTTAGGAACAGAGCAGATTTTAAAGCCTAAAACAACCATAAAGATTAAAGATGCCCAAATTGCTGAGAAAGTTTTGAGGTTTATGGAAAATCTTGAGGAACACGATGATATTCAACGAGTTTTTGGCAATTTTGATATTCCCGATGAGTTGTTAGAGTAAACTAGCGCTAAAAGTGATGGTTAAAAAGATCAAAATTAGTAAAAGGCAAAAATTTGTCATCACCGCCATTTTATTGTCTGCGGGGTTGTTGATAATTCAACTGGCTCAGATTTCCTGGCGTTACCAGGCGATTGTGATTTTAACCGCGATAACATATTTTTTGGCTGCCTGGTCGCTAGCTGAAGGTTTAAATGGGATTGAGTGGTTTACCGTCTTAATCCTTCCAAGTCTTTTTACTGCCGGGATTGGACTTTTTTATTTTTTAATACCGACTGCCTGGGGGACACGATTGCCGGTCATTGGACTTTATGGAGTGGGAATTTATGCTTTGTTATTGACCGAGAACATTTTTTCGGTGGCAGCCATCCGGACAATTCAGCTTTTACGAGCAGCCCAGGCCGTTGGCTTTCTTTTAACGATTGTTACCGCCTTTTTTCTTTACGATACAATTTTATCTTTCCGTTTAGACCCCTGGTTCAATTTTTTGTTGGTTTGGGCAATTAGTCTACCCCTTTTGCTTCAAGGATTGTGGTGTGTTAACCTTGAAGAAAAAATTGGGCGAAAGATTTGGTTTTATAGTCTGGCCCTATCTTTAGTTTTAGGGGAAATTGCTTTGGCTTTTTCTTTTTGGCCGGTAACAGTGGCGATTGGGTCTTTAGGCTTGACAACCGGTTTGTATACCGTTTTAGGACTGACCCAATACAAATTAAGTGAAAGGCTTTTTAAAAGAACGATTAATGAATATCTCGGCGTCGGCATTGCTGTTTTAATTGTCTTAATCTTAACTACCCATTGGGGAGGATGAAATGGGAGAGCTCAGACAAAAAGAATTTTTTGTGGAAGAAAAAGGGGAAGTTTCACCTAAAAGGACACCCGAAAAGAAAAAGGGGGGAATTATTCGTAATATTCCAGCAGGTGTAGTCATCTATGGAGAACCATCGTACCGTGGTCAACTTATACGGCGAACAAAGGAGGGAGAAGTTTTTCCTTGGAGAAGAGCGATACCTGACAAGGAAACAATGACTTTGTGGTTTGCAGGAACAGGAGGCACTGAGTATCTAGAACATCTACCAACAGTCCTAGGGAAGAGACCACTGGTTTTCATAGGCGACTTAAGACAGGAGATTCCAAGAAAACCAAAACAACCATCAAAATTACAATACGAACTTCCATTACCCACAAAAGATTCTTAAAAATTTTTTGAGACAGAGAAAAATAGGGGAGAGAGGGAACTTTTAACCCCCAAAACAGGCAGATATCCTATAATAACCATTGTCCTTTTCACGAAAATTATAGGCTAGTTTTCACGAATTGGCAAAATTTTTTTGGGACTGCCAGTTGAGATAGTTTGATATAGTTGCTAAAAGAGGGTTGTGGATAACTTAAACATGGGAATATGAGAGCAAGCTTAAGTTGACAGACTTAAAACACGAAAGAGGATGGCTCGATGACCCCTTTCACCATTACCCCCTAGAGGAGAGACGCCCTTAAAAGAGGATAAGAGCTTAAACCCGTTTATACAATGTCGCACAATAATACTTTTGCGACATTATGGAGGGTTTCTTCCCTGGCAGAGCAAGTAAACTAATATAAGAAAAAGTTTTTGACAATTTACTTTCCTTCTTTAATTATCACCAGGAACTTTCTTTTATATTTCTCCGTTATCTCTGTCATTTTTAAAAAATGGCTTTCCCAACAAAACCCGAAATTTGACGCTCCCCTACTATAGGATATTAGTCAACAATTTTAAAAAATATTTTTGAAAAATTGTAAAAAAACCAGAATTTTTTGGTTTTAGACGATTAAGCCGATTACCTAATCACCCTCCTTTGAAAAAAGGCCTTAGAGGGGCTTAAGAGGGCTCGTTAGGTTTGACAGACGATACCTTTTCTGGTTAAATATACTTCTCCTGTCTAATTTTTATGTCTCATCCGGAAGTTTTTGTAGAAAAAAAAGAAAAACTGACTAGAGTTAAGCGGGTCGGTTTTGATTTAGACGATACTTTTTTCTATATTGCCGACCCGTCATTAAAAATTCTTAATGAAAGATTTGGAACTAACTTCACCGTCGAAAAGATCGAAGAATTTTGGTATGTCCAAGCGTTTCTTAGACAATTAGGAAAGACCGAGAGAGAAATTGAATTTTTCCGCGATGAAGTCTATCGTTCATCAGATGATAAGTATCGAGTTTATAGAGATTCGCCTCCAATTCCTGGGGCAGTTGAAGTTTTAAATGGAATTTATCGTGTCGGTCACAAACCATTTGTTTTAACTTCCCGCCCTCCAGGTCTTGAAGCAATAATTGAAGAGCAATTTAGCGCTGAAGGGATCGACTGGATTAAAGGCGATTGGGCCGATGGGGGCAACATTCTAATTCGTGATGGTGAGTATTGGGAAGAGATGACAAGCGAAGAGTTTAAGTTATTGGCGATTAGAGGCGATTTTTCTTTCGGAAAATATAAAGACTTTCCTGGGTTAAATCTTCATTTGGATGACATGGGAGAGCTTCTTTATCATCCTTTAGCGACTGAGATTAGAGACAGAATTTTTATTCTCGCCCAAAGACATAATCTTAAGATTGTTCCTAAAGAAAATCTAGTTAACAACTGGTGGGTTTTTTATAAGTTAGTTCGTTGTCAGGCTAGGGGTGAAGAATTCGATTTGGCTAATGTCGCACAATATTGATGGTTCGTTAAGGACTCACCACAAGCACTTGCAAAATGTCGTATAATATTATTAATGCCCGAAGATAATCAAAAAATTTCCCGGACCGAGCTTGATCGGTTGATTGAAGAGTTTTTAGAGAATTTAGAGATTGAGCGGAACTGCTCTCCCCTAACCATCCGTAATTATCGTCATTATCTTAACCGTTTTTCCTCTTGGTTAAAAAGAAATAATCTTCAAGGCGAGCCAGGTTCAATCAATTTGGAAATTATTAAAAAATATAGGGTATTTTTAGCCCGATTTAGCACGCCAAACGGAATTCCCCTTTCGCGTAGCACTCAAAGCTACCATGTGATAGCCTTACGGGCTTTCTTAAGATGGCTGATTAAGAATGACTATAAGACAATTCCCCCGGAGAAAATTGACCTGCCAAAAAGCGAAAGTCGAAGCCTTAAGTTTCTATCTACCGAACAGGTGGAGCGACTTTTATCCCAACCTCAAATCTCCACCCTTCGAGGCATTCGAGACAAGGCGATTTTAGAGGTCCTTTTCTCAACTGGGCTTCGGGTAAGTGAATTGGTGAAGTTAAATCGTGACCAAATTGATTTGCGGCGGCGAGAATTTGGGGTTATTGGTAAAGGAGGTCGATCCAGAGTAGTGTTTCTATCCCAAAGAGCCGCAGATTGGTTGAAAAAATATTTAGACGGACGGGAAGATTCTACTCAACCGTTGTTTATTGGTAAGGAAATGCGTTTGACTGCCAGGTCAGTTCAACGGATTGTTGCCAAATATGGGCGAAAAGCACGCCTACCGATTGAAGTTACTCCCCATGTTATTCGTCATTCTTTTGCCACTGATCTTTTAATGGCCGGAGCCGATATTCGTTCAGTCCAAGAGATGTTGGGACATAAAAATATCTCAACCACCCAAATCTACACCCACGTTACCGATAAACAATTAAGAGAGATCCATGAGACGTTCCACGGTAGGGGAAAGTGAGAAGTTTACCCTGAGCTCCTCGAGTCGAGCTCGGAGTCGAGACTTGTCGAAAGGAAGCCTTTCATGGAAAGGGAAAGTAACTAAATTTCTTCTATTTTTATATATCCTAGCCTAATCGCTTTAATCACTGCCTCAGTCCGCGATTGAACTCCAAGTTTCTCAAATATTCCACCGCGTCCGGTAGCTTCAAATCGCTGGGAGAAATGGTTTTTGACCGTTTGTTGAGCGATTCCTAGCTCCTTGCCGATTTGGCGATTTGAAAGTCCTCTAGCAGCTAATTTCAAAATTTCTCTATCTTGAGGAGTAAGAAGAGGCTTTTCTCCGCCACTTAATTCAGAGGTTTCTGCTTGTCTTAAAATGGGTTCGCCTTCTATAAATGTCATTTCTTAATAAAAAACCCAAGTTAAAACTTGGGCATTGAGGGTATTTTAATATAAATCAGGTAAATTTTTCAACATTTCCAAGTCCACAAAACATTTCGTGGGAAAAGGATGTTTTGTATTATATATTAATATATGATACATAAAGGTTAAGTGTGACCAATAGCTCCGCGGATTATTCGATCAGTAGCTTTTAAGGCAAGAATTTTGAGCGCATTTAAGAGTTTTTGTTTTCTTAGTTTAATGATGGCTATTTGATAGCCTTTTCCTTTTGTTTCATACCAGAGATGTATTCGGGCCACAGTCGGTCTGGTAACATTCAATATTTCTGCAACCCGGCTCTCCTCTACTCCCTCATTTAAAAGATAAACAATTGCCAATCTTTTAGCTAACATTATTTTTTCTGTATTTGAGAGGAAGGCGTCTAGGAACTGAGCCATTTGTTCTTTATTTTTAGTGTCGGCTAGCGCAAATAAAAAAGAGTCTAAAATCTGACGGAGGGTTTTATCTGGTAGTTTTTTGCGGGAAACGTGAGTCATATCGCTTTGTATTATATATTAATATATGATACACAAGAATAATTTGTCAAGCGAGAAATTCGTATCCCAATTTATTTTGTTAAACAAGTAACGGCGGCAACCGAATCCTGAAGTTTGGAAAAGCGCATCAAAATTACTCCTTGAGTATCTCGACCCAAGCGAGGAATATTTTTCAAAGGTAGTTTAATTACCTGTCCCCTTTTATTAGTAATGACTACTTGGCTGATATTTTGATCCACTAAAAGGGACTCAACGATTTTGCCAGTTTTTTTAGTTACATTAGCTACTTTAACCCCAATTCCACCCCGTTTTTGCACTGGATGGGCCTTAATACCGGTCCTTTTACCTAAACCATTTTCCATTATCACCAAAACATCGCGGAAAAATCGCCGCCGTCTATCTTTTATTTTTGCTTGTTGGGCAGGGAAAACCTCCATTCCTACTACACAGTCTTCCTTTTTCAATCTAATCCCTCTAACACCAACAGTATCCCTTCCAGTCGGGCGGACATCTTTTTCCTCAAAACGAATTGATTTGCCATCATAGGAGACGAGTAAAACATGGTCGGTGCCAGAAGTTGGTTTTACCCAACGAAGTTCATCTCCACGATTAAGTTTAATGGCAATTAATCCTGAAGAACGAATATTGGAAAATTTGGCTAAGTTTGTTTTTTTGACTACTCCATTTTTGGTTACCATTAGTAGATATTTAAATTTTTCTTCTTTAAGATTTTCTGGTAAATTAAGAACCGAATGGACTTGCTCTCCCTGGTCAATATTGAGTAAATTAATCACCGCCTGGCCTCTGAAGATTCTTGAACCCTCGGGAATTTCCCAGGCACGAATGGAAAATACCCTACCTTTATTGGTAAAAAATAGGACCTGGTCATGAGTGTTTCCGGTTAGAAGTTGTGCCACTTCATCAGTCTCTTTGGTGGCCATGCCCCTTACCCCCTTACCTCCTCGGCGTTGACTTCGATAAATACCAACAGGTAATCTTTTAATATAGCCTGTTTTGGTAATAGTAATTAAACAAGATTCCGAGGGGACCAGATCTTCTTCAGAAAACTCCTCAAGTTTTTGGCGATAAACTTTAGTTCTTCTTTCGTCCTTGTATTGCTCTTTAATTTTTAATAATTCATCTTTAATAACTTTAAGAATTTTTGTAGGTTGGGTTAACAAACCACTTAAATATTTAATCAATTTTGCTGTTTGCTCATATTCTTCTTCGATTTTGCGTCTTTCTAAGGCAGCCAGACGTCTAAGTTGCATCTCTAAAATGGCATTAGCCTGAAGCTCGGTTAAAGAAAACTTTCTCATTAAATTTATTCTGGCGGTATCAACGTCTGGCGAGCGGCGGATGGTTCGGATTACCGCATCCAAATTATCTAAAGCAATTTTTAAACCTTCCAAAATATGTACGCGTTGCCTGGCACTTTCGAGCTCAAAAAGCGTTCGTCTAGTAACTACTCTTTGGCGATGTTTGATAAATTCAATCAAGACTTGCTTAAGATTTAAAGTTAGAGGAGTACCATCAACTAGGGTAACCATATTCACTGGAAAGGTTGTCTGCATTGGAGTATGTTTATAAAGGTTGTTAAGGATTGCTTTTGGTTTGGCAGTTTTTTTCAAATCAAGAACAATTCTTAACCCCCGACGATCTGATTCATCTCTTAAATCACTGACCCCATCAATTTTTCTCTCTTTTATTAAATGGGCAATTTGAGCAACCAATCTTGCTTTGTTTATTTGATAAGGAATTTCGCTAATAATTATTTGGAGTTCATCACCACGAGCCTGTTCAATATTAGCGACGGCGCGCATCAGAATTTTCCCCCTTCCGGTAGCGTAGGCCTGAAGAATATCTTGGCGATTGTAAATTGTTGCTCCGGTTGGGAAGTCAGGTCCTTTTATAAATTGCATTAATTCTTCCACTGTAATTGGGGAATCAAATGAGATTTCTTCCAATTGAAGAGACTGTTCTCCAAGATCAATTTTTTTTATGACAAAGTGGTTCTTTCTCTGTTTGTTTGGTAGTAGTATTTTTCCTTTGTCGATTGTTTGAACAACGGCGTCGACAACTTCGCCTAAATTATGGGGAGGAATTTTCGTTGCCATGCCGACAGCAATTCCCTCAGACCCCATTAGTAAAAGATTTGGCAGCCTTGCCGGCAGATATATTGGCTCTTGGAGGGTGCCATCAAAATTGTCGCGAAATTCGACCGTGTTTTTTTCGATATCAGACAGCATTTCCTGGGTGATTGCTGCCAACCTGGTTTCAGTGTAACGCATCGCCGCCGCGGAGTCACCATCGATTGAGCCAAAATTTCCTTGACCATCAATTAGGGGGTATCTCATGGAAAAATCTTGGGCTAAGCGAACCAAAGCGTCGTAAACTGATATATCACCATGGGGGTGATATTTTCCTAGAACTTCACCAACAACCCTTGCTGATTTGGCAAAGTGGGTGCTGTGCGTAAGTCCCACTTGGTGCATGGCGTAAAGAATCCGCCGATGAACAGGCTTAAGACCATCGCGAACATCGGGCAGGGCTCGGGCAACGATCACGCTCATGGCATAGTCCAAATAGGACTTTTTTACTTCTTCGGTTATTTCTACCGGTTGAATTTTTCCGATTTCTGCCATTTTTACTTTTGGAATGCTTGCTGATAGGTTTTGATTGCCTGTTTAATGAACGCTAAAGCGGCTGCCCTGCTTCCCCACCCCTTAATCTTTATTTTTTTATTGGGTTGAAGTTCAGCGTAATTTTCCCAGAAGTTGACAATTTCTTTTTTTAAATGGGGAATGAGGTCATTAAGGTCTTTAATCTGTTCAAATCTCGGATCGTTAGCGGGCACGGCGATGATTTTATCGTCCCCCTCTCCGGTGTCAATTATTTTTAAGACCCCAATGGGGCGACAGGCAATTAAACAGCCAGGAAAGGTGGGAAAGGTTGACAAGACCATAATATCAACTGGGTCGTTGTCTGCTTTATTGAGAGTTTGAGGGATAATTCCGTATTCTGTTGGGTAAAAAACCGCCTCATATAAAACCCGATCAAGTTTAAAGACCCCCAACTTTCTGTCATATTCGTATTTATTAGTTTTTCCTTTTGGAATCTCCACCAAACAATAAACCTCTTCTGGGGGATTTTTTCCGCTTGGCAAATTATGGATTAAACTATTATCCATTCGATTTAAATATCTAAACCACCCACTTTAAATATCTAAAGTGGCAAATTTTGAATGACTTTGAATATATCTTTTTCTTGGTAAAACGTCTTCTCCCATTAACATACTAAAAGTTTCATCAGTTTTTTGGGCATCCTCGATAGTTACTTTTTTTAAAGTTCTTTTTTCCGGATTCATTGTTGTTTCCCAAAGTTGTTCGGGACTCATTTCTCCTAGTCCCTTATAACGTTGAATACTAAGATTTTTGATAGATTTTTTTTGTTGTTTAAACTCAGAAATAATCTTTTCCTTCCCTTCATCATTATAAGCATAATAAATTTCTTTACCAATCTGAATTTTGTAAAGTGGAGGGAGGGCAAGATAAAGAAAACCTTGATCGATTATTATTGGCAGATGGCGATAAAAAAAAGTCAAAAGAAGGGTGGCGATATGAGAGCCGTCAACATCGGCGTCGCACATGATAATAATGCGTTGATAGCGTAGTTTTTTAGAATTTAGGGTTTCCCCTATTCCCATTCCTAAGGCAACAATTAAGTCTTTTAATTCTTCAAATTTAATAATTTTATCAAGCTGGGCTCTCTCGGTATTAAGAATTTTTCCTCCCAATGGTAAGATAGCCTGGAAGCGTCGGTCTCTTCCCTGCTTTGCTGAACCACCGGCTGAATCACCCTCGACAATATAAAGCTCAGATAAAGCCGGATTTCGTTCCTGACAATCGGCTAATTTCCCTGGCAAAGTTAAGCCGGTTAATTCTCCCTTTTTTAAAACCGCTTCCTTAGCCGCCCGAGCCGCTAAACGCGCTCTGGCGGCCAGGTTAATTTTTTCAATAATTTGCCGGGCATCGCCTGGGTGTTCCTCAAAGAAAATATCAAGCCCCTCCTTGACTACTGTAGCCACTAGTCCCTGAGCCTCGGGATTATTTAACTTGGCTTTAGTTTGCGACTCAAATTGAATTTTATCAGTAGGAATTTTAACCGCCACCACCGCCGTTAGTCCCTGAACAGTATCCTCTCCGGTAAATCCATCTCCATCCTTAATCGCCCCAATTTTTTTGGCATAATCATTAACGGCGCGAGTTAAAGCCATCTTAAAACCCGTTAAATGAGTTCCTCCGTCTTGGGTGTTGATGACGTTGACAAAAGAGCAAATGTTCTCCGAGAAACTGTCGTTGTATTGAAGAGCTGCCTCAACCTTCACACTATCAGCCTCGCCGGGGATATAAATCGGTGCGTTGAGGGTTTTTTTATTACGATTGAAATAGGTGACGAGAGAAACAATTCCCCCCTCAAAGTAAAAGTTAGCCAGACGGTTCTCTCGTTCATCATAAAGATTAAACTTTAATTGAGGAATCAAATAGGCTCTTTCCCGAATCAATTCTTCGATAGTTTTATAGTTAAAGGTAATGTCTTTAAAAACCTGTTTATCGGGTAAAAAAGTAGTAATTGTTCCGGTGTTGTTGGCTTTGCCAATTTGCCTAACGGAAGTGATTGGTTTTCCCCGTTTGTATTCTTGGGCGTAAGCCTTGCCATTACGGTGGACTTCAACCTTAAACCAAGACGATAAGGCGTTAACCACCGAAGCGCCCACTCCATGGAGCCCGCCGGAAATTTTATAAGTTTTGTCATCAAATTTGGCTCCGGCGTGAAGTTTTGTCATCGCCAACTCTAATGCCGGGATTTTATAGCGAGGATGAGGTTCTACTGGAATACCTGCTCCATTGTCCTTAACTTGAGCACAACCGTCTTTTTTAAGAGTAACCCAAATTTCATTCGCCCGCCCGGTTAAAGCTTCATCAATGGAATTGTCAATAATTTCGGTGATTAAATGGTGGAAACCCTTTATGTCGGTTGAGCCAATAAACATTCCCGGTCGGCGGCGAACTGGCTCTAATCCCTCAAGTACCTTGATTTGGGCAGCGGTATATTCAGGCATACAACTATATTTTAATTGATTTTGGGTATGAAAGCAAGAGATTTCCGACCACCAACTGAGGATTGGCGTTTGCTTTTAAAAGTTGCAATGATTGTTGAATCAGATGAAGGGTTTTGGTGATTTGAATGGGGGTTGTTGGTGGAGACAAGGAAATTTTTTTTCGCAGGGCCTCTCTTAGGGTTGTTAACTGAATTTGGCAAAATTCAATCGCCTGCTTCCGATTTTGGGAATATTCTTCAGCCATAAGTATTCGTTCTCCAGGACTTGATTTTAAAATCTTAATGAGGATTGTCTCATCAGATTCTGTGCCTGGTTTTATTGGTAAAGATATTATTTGGCAGCGAGAAATAATTGTAGGCAGCAAAGTTTCTTTGGTTTGAACAGCAAGAACAATCATCGAAGCGGCTGGTGGCTCCTCTAGGGTTTTAAGCAAAGAATGCTGGGCTGGGAGAGTAAGCTGGTCAGCATCGCTGATTAAAGCTACCTTCATCCTTCCCAAGTATGGTTTTAGAAAGAGTTTCTTTTGGAGCTCTCGAATTTGACCAATCTTAATTGAGTCTTTGGCTTCAATTAAAATAAAATCGGGATGGTTAGTAATTTTTTTACCTAAAATTTCCTCAACAATTTGAAGCGCTCTTTCCAGCCGCGATTGAGTGTTGCCCCCGGTAATCAAAATTGAGTGAATCATTATTTCGTAAGAAACAAACTTGTTTATGTTGACATTTTATCATTAATCCAAGATAATGGTAAACAGAATGCCTGATACTGCCCAATCGCTGATTAATATCTTAGTTACCCAAAAAAGTCTTAGCGCCGAGCAGGGGGAAAAACTTAGGCTTGAACAGGTTAATACTGGCAAGCCCGAGAAAGAAATCGTTGTTGGCAGTAATCTTGTTTCTGAAGGAGAGATTGCCAAAGCCGAAGCTCTTCTAATTAATGTTCCTTTTGTCGATCTTGGGGAAAAAGCCGTCTCCCCTCAAGCTCTCTCTCTGCTTCCCCAGGCAGTCGCCCAACGCTATAATTTAATTCCTTTTGACTATAACAAAGCCCAAAATCTTTTATCGGTAGCGATGGTTAATCCCTTAGACCTTGAGGCAATTGAGTTTATCGAGAAAAAGTCTGGGGCTAAAATAAAACCATTTATTTCCACTTCAACCCAAATTCAGCAGGCTATTACCACCGCTTACGCTCAAAGTCTGGCAACTGAGGTTAAGGCGGCCATGGGCGAGGCAGCTCCTGAACCACTAGAGGCCAAAGCTATTGATATTACCAGGTTAGGTGAGATTATTCGGGAAGCTCCGATTGCCAAAATCGTTTCCACCATTTTGGAGTTTGCCATTAAAGCTCGAGCCTCTGATGTCCATATTGAACCTCAAGAAGATAAAACGAGAGTTCGTTATCGGATTGACGGAATTTTACACGAAAAATTAATTTTACCCAAAAAGATTCATGAGGGAGTGATTTCTCGGATCAAAATTCTTTCAGGAATGAGAATTGATGAGAAAAGATTACCTCAAGATGGACGGTTTAACTTTCGCGCCGGTGATCAAGAGATAGATTTGCGTATCTCTTGTTTACCGACTGCTCATGGGGAAAAAATCGTTATGAGGTTGTTAAAAAAGACGGGCGGAGTTCCTGATTTACCAGAGTTGGGATTAAGGGGCAGGGCGTTGAAAAACCTTGAAGATTCCATTTTACGACCCCATGGGATTATTATTGTCTGTGGTCCAACTGGTTCTGGGAAAACAACCACTCTTTATTCGGTTTTGTCCAGAATTAATACCACTAGAGTCAATATTATTACCCTAGAAGACCCGATTGAATATCAGATTCCGGGAGTTAACCAGGTTCAAGTTAATCCAGCGGCTGGCTTAACTTTTGCTTCTGGATTACGCAGTTTTTTGCGTCAAGACCCGAATATTATCATGGTTGGTGAGATTCGTGATAAAGAAACAACCGAGTTGGCAATTCAGGCTTCTTTAACCGGCCATTTAGTTTTTTCTACTTTGCATACTAATGACGCCTCCTCTACCCTGCCTCGGCTTTTGGATCTAGGGGCGGAGCCATTTTTATTAGCCTCTTCAATGACCTGTATTGTTGCCCAGCGAATCTGTCGTCGAGTTTGCCCTGATTGTAAAGAGGAATTCAAACCCCCACCCGAAGTTGTCGAAGACATTAAAAATGTTTTAGGAAAACTTTTTGAAGATAAAAAAGAAATCAAGCTTGTTCGGGGTAAAAAATGCGCTCGTTGTAATAATACTGGTTATCTTGGACGAATTGGAATTTTTGAAGTTTTGCCAATCAGCGAAAAAATTGGTAGACTGATTTTAGAAAGATCAGCCGCATCGGCGATGGAAAAACAGGCGTTTGATGAAGGAATGGTGACGATGAAGCAAGATGGATACCTAAAGGCATTGGAGGAAATTACCACCCTAGAGGAGGTGATAAGAGTCGCTCAGGAGTAAGCAAGCTTGTTTCTTACGAAATAAAAAATGGAAATTAATGAACTACTAGAATTTACCGTTAATAAGAAGGCTTCAGATTTACACTTGGTGGTGGGAATACCCCCAATGGTTAGGGTGAATGGAGTCCTTTCTCCTATCCTCGGGAAAGAAACGCTGACTCCTCAAGAAACCGAACGATTAGTTCTCGCCCTGGTTAATGAAGAACAAAAAGAAATTCTTTTGGTCAACAAGGAACTTGATTTTTCTTTAGCCTACCAAGATAAAGCCAGATTTAGGATTAACGCTTATTATCAAAGAGGGACGCTGGCTGTTGCCTTAAGGCTTTTACCTTTAAGAATCCCTAAAATTGAGGAACTTAATTTGCCAGAAATTTGTCATCAATTTACCAAACTTCGTCAGGGATTTATTTTGGTTACCGGACCCACGGGACATGGGAAATCAACAACCTTAGCTTCGATTCTTGAAGAAATTAACCAAACCCGGGCGGTTCATATTGTTACCATTGAAGACCCCATTGAATATGTTTTTTCCTCTCAAAAAAGCATAATTTCTCAAAGAGAGATGAGGGGCGATACCCATTCTTGGGAGATTGCCTTAAGATCTTGCTTGCGAGAAGATCCTAATGTGGTTATGATTGGTGAGATGCGAGATTATGAAACAATTGCCTCGGCTTTAACCATTGCTGAAACCGGACATTTAGTTTTTGCTACTTTACATACTAATTCGGCAGCCCAAACAATGGATAGAATTGTTGATGTTTTTCCTGAACATCAACAGGCACAGGTTAGAATGCAATTCTCCCTCACCCTGGAGGCGATTTTATCCCAAAGACTACTTCCAAGTTTGGATGGTGGGAGAATTCCTGCCTGTGAAATTTTAGTTTCCACTCCGGCAGTTCGAACTGCGATTCGCGAAGGCAAAACCCATCTTGTTGACAATATTATTCAGACTTCAGTTGAATTAGGAATGAAAACTATGGAAATGGATCTTTTACGGTTAGTCAAGGCAGGAAAAATCAACCTGGAGGTTGCCCAGGCATTTGCTCTTCGACCAGAGGAACTAGCGAGATTAAGTAAAAAGTAGCCAGTAATGGAAAAATTCAGATACAAAGCAAAAGATAATCAAGGAAAAACAATTGAAGGTTTGGTTGAAGCTGCTGATCCAAAAGGAGCGGTCAAGATTCTCCAAAGTAAAGGTTTGCTAGTGATTTCTGTGGTTCCTAAAGGAAAAGATTTAGTAACCGAGGCAAGGGTAGGAATTTTTAGGCGAATTTCCACTTCCGATAAAGTTAACTTCACCCGTCAGTTAGCGACCATGGTCGCCGCCGGTTTGCCATTAACCGATGCTCTAACTATTCTTGAAGCTCAAGCCTCTCCGGCAATGGCCAAGGTGGTGGGGGAAATTTTACGAGAGGTGGAGGGTGGCGGAAGCCTGAGTAAGGCCTTAGAAAAGCACCCTAACGTTTTTGACCAAGTTTATATTGCTTTAGTTCGCTCAGGGGAAAGCGCGGGAATTTTGGATAATATCTTGACTCGATTGGCAGAAAATCTAGAAAACCAAAGAGAATTTACAAGTAAGGTAAAAGGAGCGATGCTGTATCCGGCGATTGTCATCGGAGGAATGGTCTTGGTAGCAATAATTATGATTTTATTTGTAATTCCCAAGCTGACCACTTTATATGAAGAATTTCAGGCAGAGTTGCCTTTACCAACTAAGATTTTACTTCAGGTTTCCAAACTTGCCACTCATTTTTGGTGGCTAGGACTGATTGGATTGATTGGTTTGGTCTTTATCATTCCTCAATTATTGAGAAATCCAATTCTGAAAAAGCAGTACGACAGGTTGTTTCTTCGAATTCCTATTATTGGTAGTTTGCGTAAGCAGATAATGCTTACCGAATTTACCCGAACATTGGGACTTTTAATCAGCGCCGGGGTTTTAATTGTTGACGCCCTAGAAATTGTTCGTCGTTCATTGGGTAACTCGCTTTATGAGGAGGCGGTTGCCCAGGCTGGGCAAGATGTTCAGCGCGGCTTCCCCCTAGCCGTTGCTTTGGCGGAAACAGGAATTTTTCCGCCTATTTTGCCTCAAATGATTTCTGTTGGCGAAGAGACAGGAAAACTAGATGAGGTTTTAGCCAAGGTCTCTGCTTATTTTGAGCAGGAATCTGCCCAATCAGTTAAAAACTTGACAACTGCTTTGGAGCCACTTATCATGATTGTATTAGGAGCGGGAGTTGGATTTTTGATAATTTCCATCATTATGCCAATTTATAATTTAACAAGTAAGTTTTAAGAACCTGCTTCGCAGAACCTTGTTTCTCGAAGCTCGAAATAGAAAGGGGGTGAAAAAAGAAAAATAAAAATGAAAAATTTAAAACGAAAAATTTTGGGGTTTACGATGATTGAGCTTTTGATCGTTGTCACGGTATTGGGTATTTTAGCGGTCGCAGTTTTGTCGGCGATTAATCCAATTGAGCAGATTAACCGAGGTAAAGATACTGGAAGTCGCTCTGACGCCGAACAACTTTTAAGTGCGGTTGATCGTTTTTATACTCAAGGATATTATCCTTGGCAAACTGGAGCTACAGATATTGACGACGTAACAACCCCCTGGGGTGACGTCAATTTAACTGCCTGGGCTGATGATAATAATGTTGCTGTTTTAACTAAGTTGTCCTCTGGAGGAACCGCCGAGATAAAAGAATCATTTGTTACCAGAATAACTGCTTCTACTTATAATACTTTGAAAAAATATAATCGTGGACAACAGGGAGACAGCACCTATATTTGTTTCCTCCCCAAATCGGCCAATTTTGAAACCGAGGCGGGGATAAGATGCGGCGCTACCTTACCAGCCGACTTTCCTAGCAGCGGGGCTTGTCCAGCAGGATGCGCAGTGGCTAAGACTTGTTATTCCTGCCTGCCGTAAGGGAGAGTTGGGTTGTGGTATACTGAATCTGTAATGAGGATATTACAGACAAGTTTTCTTTTTGTTTTCGGGCTTTGTCTTGGCAGTTTTTTAAACTGCCTAGTTTATCGACTGAACCACAATTTATCGCCCCTTTGGGGACGCTCGTTTTGCCCGAAGTGTAAGCATAAATTGGGCTGGAAAGATAATATTCCCCTACTCTCTTTTGTTTTACTTCGGGGGAAATGCCGTTACTGTCGCTCCCCTATTAGTTGGCAGTACCCGATTGTCGAGTTGGCAACCGGAATTTTAACAGTCGTCAGTTTTCAGTTGTCAGTCGTCAGGGGCGAAGATTCCCTTTCTACTGTCTACTGGCTACTGATTACTTACGCTCTCATTACTCTTTTTGTCTCTGACCTTCGTTATCAAACAATTCCAGATGAAATTGTTTTTCCAGCAATAATTTTGGCAATTCTCTACTCCATTCTCTATTCCCCATTCTCCATTCTAAATTCTCTTTTAGCTGGAGCAGGTGCCGCTGGGTTTTTCCTTTTTCTAGTGATGGTGACACGCGGGAGAGGAATGGGAATGGGTGATGTAAAATTAGTCGCTTTAATGGGTTTGGTTTTGGGTTGGCCTAAAATTGTCGTGGCTTTATTTCTAGCTTTCTTGACAGGAGCATTTATTGGTGTAATACTGGTCATAATGGGTGAAAGAAGACTAAACTCCCATATTCCTTTTGGTCCGTTTCTGACAACGGCAACTTTAATTAGTTTATTTTGGGGAGGTTTAATTTGGCAATGGTATTTAGAAAAAATAATGGGTTGACAATGATTGAGCTTTTAATAGTGACAACGATTATTGCTCTTTTTATTTTAGTCGCTATTTTTGCCTACCAACTCCAACTAGCTAAAGGCAGAGATGCTAGAAGAAAAGCTGATTTGGATAAAATCCAAAATGTTTTAGAGGATTATTTGAATGATAAAATTTGTTATCCCGAACCAGAGGAAATTGTTACCGCTGAGGGTTATATCTG
>Ga0210028_1001448_pt1 | contig 20031 bp, 17 predicted proteins | sample CryGeymeta201513_FD_185468 | JGI IMG/M metagenome (GOLD analysis project Ga0210028, IMG submission 185468) | Groundwater microbial communities from Crystal Geyser aquifers in Utah, USA - Crystal Geyser metaG 2015-13 (SPAdes) (version 2) | ecosystem: Environmental > Aquatic > Deep subsurface >...
CCCAGATCAGCAAAGCTGTGGTAGCGGCCGTCACCGATAATAATGTGGTCAAGGACGCGCACGCCCATAATTTCACCGGCCTGTTTGAGGCGCGTGGTCAGGGCGATGTCTTCCTGGGAAGGGCTGGGGTCACCGGAAGGGTGATTGTGGACAAAGAGCACGGCCGCCGCCGATTCTCGCACCACCGGCATGAAAACTTCGCGCGGATGAACAATGCTGGCGTTCAAACTGCCTTCGGAAATTTGGATTTCGCGCAGCAGACAATTTTTACTGTCGAGGAGCAGCGCGATAAAAACTTCGCGCCGGTAATCGCGCAGCCGCGGGTGAAAATGGTTGAAGGCGTCGGCCGAGCAGGTATAGCGGGTGCCGGGTTGCATAGCGTCCGCCGCAAAGCGCTTAGCCAGCTCAAGTACCGCCTGAATTTCAGCGGCGCGCGCCGGGCCGATACCGGGGAACTCGCAGAGTTCGGCAGTGCGTGCATGGCCCAGTTTGCGCAAATTGCCAAAACGGTTAATCAGATTACGCGCCTGATCAAGGGCGGTCTGGCCGCTGCGCGCGTCACCACAGCGCAGCACCAGAGCCAGCAGTTCGGCGGTGCTCAGATGTGCGGCCCCGTGCTGCAATAATTTTTCGCGCGGCCGCTCATCTTCGGGCCACTCCTTGATGCGACTCATACCACCCTCCCGGCAAACTATCGCAGCGGTTCACCCCAAAATGTCTGAATAATTTTCATGTCTTTGTCGTTGAGCACAGCACCACGTTTGATCATCAACTGGGCCAGATCGGCAAAGCCGCGCTTCTGACGCATGGCCTGTTCGACAATTTCGATGCCGTGGCAGCCGGTACAGCGCAATTCGACCACCGAACGATAGTCTGCCAACGGATCATTTTTTTTCGCTGGCGCTTGCTGTTGACTGACCCCGTTACCGCGAAAAAAGACCCCCAGAACCTGCCGTTGACGCGTATCGAGCTCGGCGCCATGTTCGAGCATGCGTTGCTGAATAGCCAGCATATCGCGATGCTCTTTCATCGCCTGATCAACCCGCGAGCGGCTGTGACAGCGACTGCATTGATCGTCGATAACCTGCTGAAATTCAATAAAATCGGGCGCGCTCTCCGCCCCGGCAATGCCCGTATAAACCAAAAGTAGCACCACGATCAAAACTATTTTTTTCATATATCGATCCCTTCATCAGTAAATTTCCTGAAACGATAGCCCTTATAGCGCTTTGGCCTTTTGCAGTAAAGTCACCAGAGCCTCAGCCAACTGGGCATAACCGGCAGCATTGAGGTGAACCAGGTCACTTTTGAGCTCGGGCCTGGTGAGCAAAGCGGCGAGGATATCGGCCTGACAGGGCAGGCCATATTCGGCGGCCAAAGCGGTATAAAGTTGCGGCGGCTCAATGAGCAAACCCGGGGCCGGGACCGCCACCAGCACGACCTGGGTGCCCTGTTGGCGCATCAGCTCAATCATGCGACCTAGATTGTCGCGCAGGGCTTCCTGGCTTTGACGCCTGAGAAGGTCGTTGCCGCCGTGACACAGAATCACCAGTTCCGGCTGATGCTGCTCAAGCAGTTGCGGCAAACGCTTCAGCCCCGCGCTACTGAGTTCACCGGGAAGGCCGGCATTGATGACATTTTTGTTCAGTTGCTGTGCGAGTTGGGCCGGATAACTGTCGGCGGGAGCGGCACCGGTGCCATAAGTCAAACTATCGCCAAAGGCCAGAATAGTGGCATTTTGGCTCAGGGGCATGAGCTGCGGGGTTTTATCGCAGGCGCTCAACCACAGCAGGCACATGAGCCAGAGGAGACTAATCGCGATAGATCGCATCATTCACACGCTCGGGGTTGTGACAACCGCTGCATTCCGTCGGGCCTTTTTTTTGCCAGTGGCAGTTGATACAGCTTTTGTGCAGCACATCCTTATGCTGGGGCAGGCCCTCGATCACGCCGTGGCAGCTATTGCAGGGTCCCATCTTGACCCCCAGATGATGACAGACCGCGCAATCACCGCGCTTCTGATGCGCCTGGTGGTGAAAACTGACGTCGCCCCAGCGCGAAAGATACTCGTAGCCCGGTTCACCCCGCCCTTGCAGCGCGCAGACGCTGCCAGGCAACAGCAGTAGAATGACAAGCAGACGCAGCATCAAAAAGTCTCCCGCAGTTTTCATAGCCTGTCATTCTAGCAGAATCATTCGGGGTTGTCGGCGAAAAAGCGGGCGATCTGCGGCAAGAGTTCAGCCGCAGGCAGACACAGGCTTTCCACCTGCGGCAACGAGTGCAGAAAGGTGCGCCCATAGCCACGCCGCACCACACGGCTGTCAAGAATCAGCACCACGCCGCGATCATTGCGATGTCGGATCAAGCGGCCAAAGCCCTGTTTGAAACGGATCACGGCCTGGGGCACGGTGTATTTCATAAAGGGATCCTGGCCACGCGCTTCAAGGGCTTCGGCCCGGGCTTCAAGCACCGGCTCGGTTGGCACGCGAAAGGGCAGGCGCGTGATAATGACCTGTTCGAGGGCACGCCCCGGCACATCGACCCCTTCCCAGAAAGAATCGGTGCCAAAAAGAACGCTGGTTTCGTCGGCGACAAATTGTTTCAGAAGCGCATGTCGGCTTTCACCGCCCTGCAACAGGCAATGCAGCTTGTGAGCCTGCAAAATCGGGCTGATCTGGGCGTGAACCTGGCGCAGCAGTTGATAAGAGGTGAAGAGCACGAAGCTGCGCCCCCCGGCAAGCAGCAAAGCCTTTTCGCAAAAATCAGCCACAGCTTCGCTGAAGCCGGGCTTGCCCGGTTCGGGCATATCAACCGGCACCGCCAGCAGGGATTGGCGGGCATAGTCGAAAGGTGAAGCGAGCACCAGACAATCCAGGCGGTGGGGTTCGGCCAGCGCCAGGCCGGTGCGTTCACAAAAATAGTCGAAGCGCCCGGCAACGCTCAGGGTGGCGCTGGTCATGACGATGGTGCGAAAACGTTCGTAAAGCGCCCGATTTAATCCTTCAGCAACCTCCAGGGGCGCGCTGCACAGGGTGGTGACCAGGGCGCGGGAACGGCCGACACGCCCAAGAGCGACTTCTATCCACACGCATTGATCGCCTGCCGCCGCCAGAAAAGTGCCCAGATCCGCGCTAAGCGCGACCAGGCGACTGATAATTCCGGCCAGGTCGACCAACGGAGAGGCCAGTTTGTCGGCGACCTCCTCAGGCAGATCTTCGGCCTGCTTGAGGAGTTTTTCCAATTGCCGCGCCAGGGCTTTGCTCTGCTGACGCAAAGGCTTGATGAGATCGACAATTTCGGCCCAATCATTACTGCGTAAAAAATCGGCCTTGAGGCGATGGCGAATTTCCTGCTTTTCGCTGACAGTCTGGCCGAGAACACCCGAAAGTTTGATGCCGACCTGTTCAAGGGTCTCGGGAGCCTGAGAAAATAACTGGTGGCGCGCCTGCTGAAGGGCGTCGCTGGTGGCGTGAAGCTTGCGGTAAAGCTCATCATAACTGGCGGGCAGTTCATTGCCCAGCTGAGTCATAAACCGTGGCAGCAGGCCCTTGTCGGGTTTTTGCGCATGGCTGAGACGATTAAGAACGCGGCTGAAGCTGAAGCGGTTGACCCGCCCGGAAAAGTAGCTGGTGGCGACATTTTCCAGATGATGCGCCTCGTCGATCACTACGCGCCCATAGGGCGGCAACACCGCGGTGGCGTTGTAGTTGTCGCTCTGCTGCCGCAGGGCCAGATCGGACAACAGCAGAGCATGATTGACCACCAGCAGGTTGGCCTGGGCGGCCTGGCGGCGGGCCTTGTGAAAAAAACAACGCGCGTATTCGCGGCAGCGCACCCGGCTGCACTGATCGGCCTCGCAACAGACTTCTTCCCAAACCGCGGGCAGGGGTTGGAAAGCCAGATCATCGCGGGAGCCATCGGTGGTAGTCGCCGCCCAGTCGACAATTTGCTGCATTTCGCTCTCTTCGCGACTGGCAAAGAAGCCCGGTTCGTGACTGGCTTCATAGCTGCGCCGCAGGCAGAGATAATTGCCGCGCCCCTTAACCAGCACCGCGCGAAAATCCAGCCCGGTGGCGCGGTGCAGCAAAGGCAGATCTTTGCTGATTAACTGGTGTTGCAAGTTGATAGTGTTGGTCGAAACCACCACCCGTTCCCCATTGCTCAGGGCCCAGAGCAATGCCGGAACCAGATAAGCCAGACTTTTGCCAGTGCCGGTCCCGGCTTCGATAACCGCCAGGCGCCCGCGATTAAAAGCCTCGGTAACACAGAATGCCATCCGCAATTGCTCGGGGCGTTCCTCATACTGCTGCATCTGGCGGGCAATAGCGCCCTGGGGGCCAAGAATGCCTTCAACCTGGGCTAAATCCAGGGGTTTTTCATCCTGAGGGTCAAAAGGCTCAACCACGGCATAAGTTTCATCAACAGAGTTATCCACAATATAAAAACCCACCCCGAGACTAGCGATAGCGCCCGCAATCTGGAGATCCGCCGCCGATGGCGCCAGCTCCCCCGAGGGGTGGTTGTGGATAACAACATCACCATAGTGGCAATTCTGTAAAATCGCCGGCACCGCCTGTTGTGAACCGCGGGCCAGAATGTCAAGCACAATAATGCGCCGATTGGCATCCGTTTGCCCGACGCCGAAAACCTCATTTCCGCCGGCAGCAACAATGGCCGCCTGCAATTGCAGGCGGGTCTCTATAGAAAAGCGCGTATGCATGGGGCGGGATTATAGGGGCAAGCCCGACAGAAGTAAAAAACTAAGTTGATGGCGCCGCAAAACTCACCAGTGGTGGTGCCCGTCTTTGAAACGTCATCCTATTTCCTGATTAGCACTAATCTTCCGCCAGAGCCGAAAACACGTCACTCCCGCGAAGGCGGGAGTCCAGGAATAGGGACAAAACCTCTGGATACCCGCCTTCGCGGGCATGACCGCTGAACATCACAGAACCAGAGCGGAAGATTGATACGAATCAGATCCTATTTTCACAGTTTCACCGGACACAGGCACCTGAATGTGGCGCTTTTCGCTGTCAGGCAAAGAAACCCTTCAATTTCGCTATAATACCGGTCTCTTCAGCCGGGGCGCTTTCAGCCGCGGGCGCGGCAATGCGTACCGATACTCGTTCACCATTACCCCAGGGCCACCAGGCGGCGAAAATCAGCAGACTCGCGGCGGGATCCGTCGTAAACAGCAACTGGTTATTGCGCAGATCGCCCAGCTCGCCAGCGCTTTCCTTGAGGATAGCGGGTGCGCTGCGCATGGATTTGCGGTCCCAGGTCAGGTTAAGATGCCGCGTAAGCACGTTACGCACGTCATCCTGCTTACGGGCTGGAAATTCGGCCAGCAGGGCATTGAAGCCGCCGTCCCAGGCAAAGGAAATCAGTCCGTCAAAGTCATGCAACAGCTCTTTGCACCCAGCCTTAATTTGGGCCTTGTTCAGATTCATACACCCTCCTGCTTGTGGCGCTATCTTTCAAGTAGACCGGGCACCGCGCCGCCCGGTTTTTACCGCCGTTTGGGGTGCCGCCTTTTTCGCGGCGAGAGTTCTTCTTTTTTGTGATTTCTGCGTGCGTTTCGGTTTTGTGGGCTCTTTAGGGGCTTTTTCAACAGTTTTTTTGGCCTTTGACGCTCCCGGTTTTCTTGTGCGCGCCTTGGCTATGGTGCCGCGTTTCATGGGAATTTGCGGCATATCTTCCAGGGTTTCGCGGGTCAGGGCAGATTTCAGCAGCTTTTCAATCGCCGTAAGGCGCGGCAGTTCGGTGGACCCTACCAGGGAAATCGCCAGGCCACTGGCTCCGGCCCGCCCGGTACGCCCGATCCGATGGACATAATCTTCCGCCACCTGGGGCAGTTCGTAATTAATCACGCAGGGCAGGCTTTGAATATCCAGGCCGCGAGCGGCAACATCGGTTGCCACCAGCACCCGCAATTCACCGCGTTTAAATTCCGTCAGCGTGCGGGTGCGTAGCGATTGGCTTTTGTTGCTATGCAGGGCCGCCGCTTGCAGACCATCAAATTGTAATTCCGCCGTAAGTTTGTCGGCGCTGTAGCGGGTGCGCGTAAATACCAGCACCTGGGGCCAGTCGTTTTTACGCAGCAGATGCGAGAGGACATCACGTTTACGACTGCGTTCCACCGCGTAAACCTGCTGGGTCACTTCATCGGCCGCCAGGGTTTTACCCGCAACCTCAACCCGCTGAGGCTGATGCAACAGTTCAGCGGCCAGTTTTTTGATATTCGCTGAATAGGTGGCCGAAAAGAGCAGGGTCTGGCGCGTCGCGGGCAGATACTCCGCCACCTTGAGAATGTCATCAATAAAACCCAGATCAAGCATGCGATCGGCTTCGTCCAGCACCAGAATTTCCACCCGGTTCAGTGAGATGGTGCCACGTTCAGCGTGATCAAGCAGACGTCCCGGCGTTGCGACGACAATATCGACGCCACGGTGCAAACGTTCAATCTGGGCCTGAATATTCACCCCACCGTAGAGCATGGTTGAACGCAACCCCAGACAACGCCCGTAGGTCTGCATCTGCTGACTGACCTGGGCCGCCAGTTCGCGTGTCGGAACCAACACCAGAGCACGCGGCGCACGCTGCTTGGCCGCAGGGGGTTTTTCAGCCAGCAGCTGCACAAGGGGCAGGGCAAATGCCGCAGTCTTACCAGTGCCGGTCTGGGCTTTCGCCAGCAGGTCGCCACCGGCAAAAACAACCGGAATCGCCCGGCTCTGAATGGGCGTAGGGCGAAGGAACCCCTGGCGCGCAATTTGCCCGAGTAATTCGGCCCGCAGGCCAAGATTCGTAAAGGACATAAAAAATGCTTCCAACAAGAAATGCAGGGGAGCTGAAACGACAACCAGAGCATGGCGCAAGATAAGCGTTTGCCCCAACAGCTGTCAATTGCAGGATCAAATCACAAAAAGCGAGGGCGCTTGGAAGATTCTGCTTTTCTATCTGTTAGCCTGGTGGACACCGATGAAATCATGACCCTTGTCATGACTATTTGTAAATTGAATTAACAATCAGCCAATTCTTGCTTGGGCTGCGGTCATACGTGCGTGATCTGTCGACCTTTTAACGTTAAATCATCGCGGCCGGGAGGCCGCTCCCACAAAAAGACAATCATCTTCCATTGTGTGGCGGTCGTGAGAGCGACCTCCTGTGGGTATGGCTTTCTGTGGGAGTGGCTTTCCAGCCACGATCAATGGCCCCAAACAGCATCCCAATAGGGGGAAAGTTTGAAGTTTGGGGGATAATTAATCGCGGCTGAAAGCCGCTCCCACAATTTACAGGCCGCTCCCACAAATAGAGGCTGCCCCCTCAACCATTGAGAACAAAGGGAACTTGCCTCTTTCCTGTGGGAGTGTTTTTCTGTGGGGAGTGGCGGATGCTGGAGCCATAATGCGAATTGCGCAGCAGCCCTTCCGTCAGCTTGCCGGCTGCGCTATGATAATCGAAAAATTGACCTTTAACCCTGAAAGAAAGCCTTGACCCTATGAAAATCATCGCCAACCGGGCTGCCATGCTGGCCTTTTTTTTATGCACCGCTGTGCTGTTCCCCCTCGCGGCAAGGGCGGCTGAACCCGATATTGCCGCAACCCTGCGCCACGATTACCCCACCCTGAATTTTCAGCGCCTCAGCCCCGGCCCCATTGAGGGAATCTACCAGGTGGTGGTTGAGCAGAGCGAAATTGTCTATTATTTGCCCGCCAAAGGATATCTGTTCACGGGTGAAATTTGGACCAAGGACGGCAAAAACCTGACCCGTGAGGCTAAAGCCGAGGTCATGACAGCCAAAGCCACCCAGTTTCCGCTGGATCAGGCGCTGGTGATTGGCCAGGGGCCCAAGCAGGTGATTGAAGTGGTCGATCCCGATTGTCCCTACTGTCGCGAGGGCTCGGCTTTTTTTGCCGGGCGCAGTGATATCACCCGATATGTGTTCTTCTTCCCGTTAAATATTCATCCCGACGCGGTGAAAAAGGCGGCGTTTGTGCTCTCGGCCAAAAACCGGGTTGCGGCCTATGAAGATGTCATGGGAGGCGCCTACGATCAGCAGCCCCTGCCCGAATTTCAAGATAATGGACTCCTGGCGCTCCATCAACAGCTGGGGCGACACTTGGGCATTCGCAGCACTCCCAATTATTGGGTCAACGGGCGCTTCGTTTCCGGTTCGAACTTGAAGCAGGTTGAAGCCATGCTGGATGGCAAGTCGAATTGAAGAAAGCAAAGATAAATTCGCCCGGCGCTGAGCTGCTGGCACCCGCAGGCAGTCTGGAAGCCTTTTTTGCCGCGATGCAGGCGGGAGCCGACGCCGTTTATGTGGGGCTGAAAAACTTTTCGGCCCGCGCCAAGGCCCACAATTTTACTTTCAGCGACCTGGAGTTGATGCAGCGTTATGTGCGCCTTGAAAAGCGCCGCCTTTATGTCACCCTCAATACCTTGATCAAAGAAACTGAGCTGCCTCAACTGATAGAAACCCTGGCCACCCTGGAGCAGATCGGGGTTGACGCCCTGATAATTCAGGATCTGGCCGTTTGGCAGTTGGCACGCCGGCATTTTCCGCAGCTGGAATTGCATGCCTCAACCCAAATGACGGTGCATAACAGCGCCGGCGTGCGCATGCTGGAAAAGATGGGCTTCACCCGCGCGGTGCTGGCCCGCGAGCTGACCCTGGCCGAAATTGCGGAGATTCGGCGGCACACATCCCTGGAACTGGAACATTTTATTCACGGTGCCCTGTGCTTCTCCTTTTCGGGGCAGTGCTATTTTTCCTCCTTTCTTGGCGGCATGAGCGGCAACCGTGGTCGCTGTACCCAGCCTTGCCGCCGTCAGCATCAACAACGCCAGCAGCAAGGCTACTATTTTTCGACCAACGACCTGTCAGCGATTGACCTGCTGCCCCAGTTGATTGACGCCGGCATCATCAGCCTTAAAATAGAAGGCCGCATGAAGAGCGCCGAATACGTGCATAATGTGGTCGCAGCCTACCGCATGGCCCTTGATGCCAAACCGGATCAACGTGAAAATACCCTGCGTGAAGCTCGACAATTACTGAAATCAAGCTTCGGGCGCAAGCCGACCAAGGGATTTCTGAGCGGGTCCCAACCCGAGGACATTGCTATTCCCTCCATCAAGGGCGCAACCGGTCAGTTTTTGGGCGACATTAGCCGGGTTCAAGGCAAAGAAATTTGCTTTCGCAGCAGCGACGGTGTTCAGGTGGGAGATCGTTTGCGCGTTCAGCCGTGCAGCGACCGGGCGGGTACCGCCTTTACGGTGCGCAGCCTCAAACAGGGACAACGCCCGGTCAACCGGCTGGATAAAGGACAAATCTGCCTGGCAACCCCCTTCGATCAACAATTTTCCGTCGGGGATGGGGTCTTCAAGGTCTCCTCCAGCCAGGCTTTCAGCATGAGCGAGCAGGCCTGTCGTAAAAAACTTCAACAGCTGCCCCTGCCCCGCGCCCTGCTTGATCTCCACATTTATGTCAAACCCTTGGCCCTGGAATTATGTGCGACCTGGCAAGAAAAGCGGTGGGAAGCGCGCTACGCAATTGAGAGCTTTGTTGCCGAAGATCAGGCTCTTGATCAAGGCCTGCTGCACAAAATCTTCGCCGCCACCGATAAGGCCCCCTTTAGCCTCGGAAACCTGCACTGCGATATTTTTGGCGCCCTCTTTGTTCCGCCTAAACGTTTGAAGGAAATTCGTCGGCAGTTTTATCAGGACATTAGCCAGCATTGGCCAACCCAAAAGAAATCGGTCCCCCCCGGAACCGCCGCCGCCATGGCCGCGCTCTTGCCAACCAGTGCCACAGGGCCCGCCCCCCCCAGGCTGCGCGTGCAGCTGCGTGATGCGGGCGAACAGCGACTGCTGGCCGATCAACAGGTAGATGAGCTGGTGTTGCCCCTTTCCGCGGCGAACCTCCAGGCCGCTGGGGCCTTGCGTAAACAGCGCGAGAAAATTATCTGGGATCTGCCCTTTGTCCTCATTGGTTCGGATTGGCACGAGGCTAAAAAAGGGGTTCAACACCTTTATCAGTTAGGCTTCCGGCATTTTCGTTTGAATAATCTCGGTGATTTTCCGCTGTTTGAAGACCTTGCCGAGGTCAAACTTTATAGCAGTTTTCGGCTTTTTTCCCTCAACCATCAGGCGCTGCTTGCTTGGCGCGCACTGGGCATCAGCGAAGCCGAACTCTATATTGAGGATGATCGCGAGAACCTCAGAGAACTCCTGCGCCGTGACGCGGGAATCGAGCGAGCCCTCAGGGTTTACACCAGCGTCCCTCTGCTGCGCTCACGTATCGCGATTCGCCAGTTGAAAAATCGTCAACCGGTGGTTAATGATCGCGGCGACGCCTACCGGGTTCAACAGCACTCGGGCCTGACCAGTGTCGATAGTCTCACCGATTTTTCCTTGCTGGCCGAACAGAGCGAACTTCGCGATCTGGGCTGCCGGAATTTTGTCGTGGATCTATCGCACCTCGGAGCCTTTTCCGCCCGTGGGCGCGAAGTTCTCGACGCCTGGCGCCGTGGTATCGATCCGCCGGGGTGCAGCAAATTCAATTATTTCAAAGGAATGCCTTAATGAAAATTGTTATTCTTGATGGTCACAGCACCAACCCTGGGGATTTAACCTGGCACGAACTAGCCGATTACGGCACCCTGGAGGTTTATCCGCAATCCTCAAACGAACAAGCCCTGGAGCGCGCCCAGGGTGCCGCAGGGCTGCTGACCAATAAGGTTGCCTTGCGCAAGCCCCAGCTCGATCAACTGCCCGATCTGCGCTATATCGGCATTCTGGCAACGGGTTACAATCTGGTTGATCTGACCGCATGTGAAAAACGCGGCATCGCCGTCACCAATATCCCGGGTTACAGTTCCCATTCCGTCTGCCAGATGACCTTTGCCCTGATCCTCAATCTCACCAATCATCTCGTCCACCACAATCGCCTGGTGATCGACCGCAGCTGGAGCCACAGTAACCAACCCTGCTTGATCGAAGGCTCAATGATTGAGCTCGCGGGGCTGAAACTGGGGCTGGTTGGTTTTGGACAGATTGCCCAGGAGGTCGCCAAGGTGGCTCTGGCCTTTGGTATGCGCGTTCATGCCACCACCCTGCATCCCGAGCGCTACCGCCAGGATTGGCCGCAGGTGCGTTTTGGCGATCTGGCCCAGCTACGCCACGACTGTGATATAATTTCGCTGCACTGTCCCCTGAAGGAAGAAACCGCGGGACTGGTTGATCGCGCTTTTCTCCTGGCGATGAAGCCCGGCGCTCTGCTCATCAATACTGCCCGCGGCCAGGTCGTCGACGAATCAGCAGTCGCGGCGGCATTACACGCCGAAGAGCTTGCCGGTTACGCCGCCGATGTCCTGGGTACGGAACCCCCGGCACCCGATCATCCGCTCCTTGATGCACCTCATTGCTTTCTGACCCCACATATCGCTTGGGGAACGCTTGCCGCGCGGCGCCGCCTGATCGCGGTTGCCCTGGATAATCTGCGCTCATTTGTTGAAGGGGGGCGCAAGAACCGCCTGGTGTGAATGGCGTTCCCTGCAACCCACAAACCCCGATTGCAAAAAACACCTGCGGGTTGCTTTAACCTGCCCTGACAGGATAGATTCCATGCTGCTGTTGCGTTTTCTGACCTTGTGTTTACTCCTGCTGCTTGTCGCCAGCGGGCTGTGGAGCGGTTGTACGCCCCCGGTGTCGCCGCCGGTGGCCGATATAACGCACACCGCTATTCGCGGAGAAGTCCTTGATGGTCAAGGTCAACCGGTTGCGGGAGCCTGGGTTTATGTCTATCGCAACCGCCGTTCCAATCTGCGCGGTCCGGCAGATTTTGCCGCGCAAACCGATGCAAGTGGCCGATACTTTCTCGACCTGGTCGAGGGACATTACTATCTGATTGCGCGTTGGCGCCAAGGCGGTGGCGAAGCCGGGCCACCCCAGGCCGGTGACGCCTGGGCCGTTTTTACCCGCAACCCGCTGCAGCTTGAGGAAAATCAGACTCTGCGGGCCGATTTCCGCCTGCACGGGATTCAGGCCGGAAGCCCCGCGCTGCTGCGCAATGGCAGCCTCAGCCAGGGCCGCACCGGTTTTAGCGGCACCCTGGTTGACGATCAGGGGCAGCCCTTGCCCGGGGCCTTTGTCCTCGCCTACACCGATACCGATTTTCGCCGCATGCCCGATTTTACTTCAGCGCTGGTCGGCAGCGCTGGACACTTTGAACTCTTTCTCCCTGCCGCCGGGCACTATTGCCTGGCCGCACGAACGCGCAGCCGCGGGCAACCCATCGCAGGTGAACCTTACGGCCAGCTGGGCCCAGGCGAAAAAGGGTGTATAACTGCGGTGGAAAACCAGATGCTTGATGTCGGAATCATTCATCTGCGGCCCTATCAGCGTTAACCTTACAATAGTCAAAAGGATTTCCTCATCATGTCATTTCTGATTAAAACCTTCCCCCTGCTGCTGGCCCTGCTGTTCGTCGGGCTGCCTGCCCTGGCGGTAACCGCACGTGATTTTGATACCAACCGTGCCCGGCTCCTCGGTCATATGCTGCAACAACAACTCAGCAGCAATCATTACAGTGCCAAAACCCTGGATGATCCCTTGTCGATTGATGCCTTTGATCTGTACCTCAAACAGCTTGACGGTCAGAAACGTTTTCTGTGGCAAGACGATGTTCATCAGCTCAAGGCCTCCGAACAGACCATCGACGACGATATTCGCAGCGGGCGCCTCGAACTGCCGCAACTGGGCCGCAGGCTGCTGAAAAAGCGCATCGAGCAGGTGAAAAAGATCGTCACGGATCTGCTGGCCAAACCCTTCGATCTGGATCAGGATGAATCTTTTGAAACCGATCCCGAAAAAATCAGTTACGTCAAGGATCAGGCCGAACTGCAACAACGCTGGCGGAAAATTTTAAAGTATCAGGTGATCAACCGTTATCTGGGCTTGCTCGAAGACGAACTTAAAACCACCGAACCGCAAAAACTGGCGCAGGTCGAGCCCCAGCTGGCAAAACGGCTGCGCGGTGAAGCCCGTGCCAAGGTCGAAAAAAGTCAGCTCAGCAGTCTTGAGCGCATGCTGGATGAAACCGAGCAGGATCATTATGACCGCTATCTCAATGCCGTGACCCGGGCCTTCGATCCCCATACCAATTACTTGGCTCCATCGAGCAAGGAAGATTTCGATATCAGCATGAGTGGTTCCCTGGAGGGCATAGGGGCAACCCTGCGTGAAGAGGATGGCTACATCAAGGTGGTGCGGGTCATCCCCGGCAGCGCCGCTTCACGTCAGGGGCAACTGGAAGCTGAAGATATTATTCTGCGCGTCGCCGAAGGCGGCAAAGGGGAGCCCGTCGATATTACCGACACCCGCATCCGTGACGCGGTGGCCCTGATTCGCGGCAAAAAAGGCACGGAAGTGCGTCTTACCGTCAAAAAGCCCGGCGGACAGCAACTGGTGATCCCCATCACCCGCGACATTGTTGAAATTGAAGAAACCTTCGTTAAAGGCGAATTGCTTGAAGACCGCGCTCACAAAAAGCGTTACGCCTATGTCAAGGTGCCCTCCTTTTACCGCGACTACAGCGGTAAAACCAAACGGAATTGTACCGATGACATGCGCAGCGAAGTGGAACGCCTGGCCGCACAGAAAATCGATGGTTTGATCATCGATCTGCGTAACAATGGCGGCGGATCCCTGGGCGACGCCGTCGATATGACCGGTCTGTTCATTGATGAAGGCCCGGTGGTGCAGATTCGCAGCCGCGGCGGCAAAATTCGTGAATTAAGCGACGATGACGCCGGGGTCGCCTATGATGGCCCGATGATCGTGCTGGTGAATCGCTTCAGCGCCTCGGCCTCGGAAATTTTTGCCGGTGCGCTGCAAGATTACCGGCGTGCGCTGATTGTTGGTGATGAGCATACGCACGGCAAGGGCACCGTCCAGGCACTGCTGGATCTGGATCGTTCCGTAAGCTTGCGTGGCATGGAAAAATATCTGCCCCTGGGTGCCCTGAAGGTAACAATTCAAAAATTTTATCGGGTCAGTGGCGAATCGACCCAGGAACGCGGGGTGGTGCCGGACATAGTGCTGCCTTCACGCTACAACGGCCTCAAAAGTGGTGAAAAGTATCTGCCCAACGCCTTGCCCTGGGATCATATCGAAAGTGCAAAATACAACGTCTGGCCGCACCCCTACCGCAACATTGACCAGTTGCGCGAACAAAGTGCCAAACGGGTTTCCGCGTCGGAGAAATTCAAGGAATTAAAAGACGTTGCCCTTAAGGCTCAGGAACGCCGGGATCAGAGCAAACAAACCCTTCAATTGGCGAAGATTATTCAGGAGCGTGAAGAACTGCAGAAGTTGCAAGTCAAGGAAACCGCTTCGCCTCACGGCGGACTGATCCCGGAGGGCGAAGAAGATGAGACGGTAAACAAAAAAAGCCTCAAGGAACAGCTGCAGGACGATCCCTATGTCCTGGAAGCCGAACAGCTGCTGCTGGCAGCCCGTATTGCGCAGTAACCACAGGAGTTTACCCATGCCGATTATTACCCTCGAAGGGCCACCCATCGCCGATCTTGAAACCCGCCGCCGTTTGGTGCGCGATCTGACAGCTGCCGCCGTCGCCGCCTATGAGCTGCCCGCTGAAAAAATCGTCGTCATCCTGCATGAAAACACCCGTGAGCAGGTTGGCGTCGGTGGGGAGTTACTCATCGACAAGAGCTAATAAGCATCAAACGCAATTATTCAGTTCTTTCGGTCGTGAGACATTTACAGTCAAAAAAGCCTGCTCGCGCAGAGCCGCTAAGAAGGGCAAAACTCTTTTAGCGAAAAGAGGCACAAAGAATCGATTAAGCTGGAGAAAAAATAAAAGTTGTGGTCTGAATTCAAGCCTCAAGACCTTGGATTTACTCTGCGTCTTTGCGGCTCTGCGCGAGGTGACCTTGGCTCTCAATGGTCATTTATACTCCAAGGTTACTGAACAGTTACCATCTAACTGTGACATGGTCTCCCCTTGGGGTTATGGGGAGTCCGGGAGGGGTTACCGGTTGTCATCAATTCCCGTCAATATCATATTCCTTCAGCTTGTACATCAAAGATCTCAAACTGATTTCCAGCAATCGGGCGGCCTGGGTGCGGTTACCGGCGGTTTGGTGCAAGGCGCGGGTGATGTAGTCTTTTTCGATGCGGGCAATGGTCTTTTTGAGGGACAAATCGGCAATGTGCTCGCGGGGAGTCTCACGGCGCTCAACCGGCAAGGGTTGCAGATTAATTTCGCCGGGACGGCTGAAAATCACGGCCTTTTCCATAAAATTTTTCAGCTCACGCACATTGCCCGGCCAGGCGTAAGCTTGCAGCAGCGCCAGGTCTTGCGCCGTCAGTTGCGGCAGGGGCAAACCCTCGCGGGCAGTGATTTCGGCCAGGAAATGTTGGCCCAGCAGGGCAATGTCTTCCGGGCGACTGCGTAACGGGGGGACAACCAGATCGACAACTGCCAACCGGTAGTAAAGATCCTGACGAAAAGAGCCTTGCGTGACCAGCTCTTTCACATCAGCCCCGCTGGCCGCTATCACTCGGGTGTCGATCTGCTCGCTGCGGCTGGAGCCCACTGGCCTGACTTCGTTTTCTTGCAGCACGCGCAACAGCTTGGGTTGTAAATCGAGGGGCAGCTCGGCAATTTCATCGAGAAAAAGGCTGCCCCCACTGGCCGCGCTGAACAAGCCCTGGTGGTTGCGATCGGCGCCGGTAAAGGCCCCACGCACATGGCCGAAGAGTTCGCTTTCAAGCAGCCCGGCAGAAATGGCGCTACAGTTAAGCGCCAGCATCGGGCCCTTGGCGCGCGGGCTTTGGCGATGCAGCCGCTGGGCGATCAACTCCTTGCCGGTACCGGTTTCCCCGCTGATGAGGACAGATGCGTCACTTTGGGCGATTTTTTCAACCTGCGCCAAGAGGTGCTTCATCTGCGCGCTGATATGGACAATTTCACTGGGTCGCCCCGCCCCCTGACACTGGGCCAGGTTCTGCTTCAACTGCTGATTTTCACGTTCGAGCCGCTGGCGTTCTTCGGCTTTTTTCAACGTCAGCAGAATCTCATCGGCCTTGAAGGGCTTGGAAATATAGTCGTAAGCGCCACGCTTCATGCATTCGATAGCGGTATCAATACTGCCGTAGGCACTCATCATAATAATCACCGCACCATTCTGCTGAATCTGCGGCAGGGCCAGAAACGTCAGGCCATCCATCCCCGGCATACGAATATCGCAGAGGATGGCGTCAAAACGCTCGCCCTCGATCATCGGCAAGGCGATAGCGGCGCTTTCGGCTTCGCTGATACGGTAGCGCTCGCGCTCCAGTACCAGTCGCAGCATGTGCCGCATGGCCTTGTCGTCATCAATCACCAGAAGGTTAAGGAGCTCTGGGTGGCGCACTGAGGCCTCCGGGGGGACGGGAAAGGTCAGGTCAGGTCAGGATAGTGCCTTTAGAGGGCCAGATTTACCAACACCCGTCGCTTCAGGCCACCGGCGAGCATGGCCTGAATTTTTTCTTCGAGGCCTTCGAGCCCGACCTCGTCGACCATGGTTTCAAGCTGTGCCGGTTTCCAGTCGTGGGCCAGTTTCTGCCAAACTTTGACGCGGGGCGCACGGGGGCATTCGGCCGAATCTATTCCGATCAAACGTACGCCGCGCAGAATGAAAGGAAAGACGTTGATGGGCAAATCAGGCGTATCCACCAGGCCGCAGCAGGTAACCACGCCCCAGGGAACGGTTGACTTAATCGCCGCCGCCAGGGTTTGCCCGCCAACGCAGTCAATAACTCCGGCCCAGCGGGGCTTCATCATCGGGCGCTCAACGCCTGCGGTAACCGCGGTTCGTTCTATGACCTCGGCAGCCCCCAGCTTCTTCAGGTAATCCGTTTCGCTCAGTTTTCCCGTCGCCGCGGTGACCTGATAGCCGGCTTTAGCCAGAATCGCGACCGCCAGGCTGCCGACCCCACCGGTCGCACCGGTCACCAAAATCGGGCCACGGGCAGGAGTGACCCCATTGCTCGCCAGCTCTTCCACCGACAGGGCGGCGGTCAAGCCGGCGGTGCCGAGCATCATGCTCTCTTTCAGGGTCATGCCCTGCGGAAGTTTGAGGGCCCAGGTGCTCGGCACGCGAATCATTTGACCGAAGCCACCGTCGGTTTCCATCCCCAGGTCATAGCTGGTGACAATCACCTGGTCGCCGGGTGCAAAGCCGGCAGCGCTGCATTGCACAACCTCCCCGGCGGCATCAATCCCCGGCGTATGGGGAAAATTGCGCGTCACCCCAGGGTTGCCGGTGGCCGAAAGGGCGTCTTTGTAGTTCAGGGACGAATAATGCACCCGCACCAGCAGCTCACCCGCGGGTAAATCATCGACCTTGCGCGCGACAATCTTGCGGGTAAAAACCTTTTTTTCCAGTTGCTCAACCAGTAGGGCACGAAATGTTTCGTTCATGGGTTCCTCCGTGGAGAAAGGTTAAAGGTTAGCAGGGAACACCGTTATTCTTCGGCCAAGTGGTAAGTCAAAACCACCGCCGCGCTGACTTCGACGTCCCCGGCAACAATCGGTACTGCACCCACCCCTTCGCGGGCACTGGCGGCCTGGGCCATGAGCATACGGGGCTCGGGAAAGTGACCAGACTCCTCAACGCGGGCTTCGAGAAGCCGACCGAGCTTACCCCCGGCCGCTTCGGCGAGAATCAACGCCCGTTGGTGGGCCCTGGCGGTGGCGGCGGCGATCGCTTCCAGGCTCGCAGCTTCGGGGTCGGCCAGAGAAAAATTGAGATTGCCGGCCCGGTTAACCCCGGCCTGCTGCGCCAGGGTCAGCAGTTTTCCGGCCAGCGCGATCTGGCGGGTTGAGATCAGCAAATTGTTGCTGACCCGATAGGCGACAACCTCGGTCACCCAGTTGGCAGGCGCAGGTTGCGGCGGGCGGCTCCACTGGGGTTGAATGCTGAACTGGCCGGTGCGGTAATCTTGTGTCGGCACGCCTGCGGCCTGCAGCAGCTGAATCAGGGTTTCCATCGCACGACTGTTGTCGCGCAGGGCGGTCTCGGCATCGGCTGCGCTGGTGACCGCTTCAAGGGTCATTTCGACCTGGTCGGGTTTGGCCAGCACTTTGGCTTCACCCCGCACCACCAAAGTGGCGATGTCTGCGCTGCCATTGTGACTGACCGCTCCTTGTGGTGCAGGCAGGCAGCCGCTCAGAATTAAAACGAACAGAACAAATAGAAAGTTACGCATGGTAAACCTCGCTCAACGGAAGGGGTCAAGGCTCAAATCATAGCAGTTGACACCGCGGAAAGCGACTGTCGCTCAAAAATGGTGAATTGCCAGTTTGTTTCGGCAAAGAGTTCGACACGACGGATCAGGCCGAATTCGCTGGTCATAATCTCAGGGAAATAGGCGTCGCCTTGAAATTCTCTACTCAAACGGCTGAGATATATGCGGTGACAAACCTGCAAAAGCTGGGCATAAATCTCGGCACCACCACAGACAAAGAGTTCCGTCTCTCCCGCTTTTTCAGCGGCCGCCAGCGCGGTTGTTACCCGGTTGAAAACCTGGCCGCCCGGCGCCACCAATGCCGGGTCGCGGCTTAATATCAGGCTGGTGCGACCGGGCAAGGCACGACCGATGGCGTGCCAGGTTTTACGCCCCATCAGCAGATGATGACCCATGGTGAGTCGCTTGAAACGCTGCAAATCGCCGGGCAGGTGCCAGGGGAGTTGGCCGTCGGCACCGATGACGCGATTTTTAGCCATAGCGACAATCAGGGAAATCAGCAACAGCGGATCTCCTCGCTCTTGGCTGTAGACGGAGCGACAACCGAACGGACAAAGTAACGTTCAAACAGGGATGCCGGCAAGAGCCGGATCACGCGACCCAGCAAAAAAACCACCAACAGAGAAAAGAGCAAACGCCCCCAGAAAACCCCCGAAACATGGCCACCCAGCACCATCATCAGCAGGCTGTCTTCAATCAGGCTGTGGCAGAGGCCCATCAAGGCAAGGGAATTAAAAATATCCTGCTTACTCAGGCGGCCCGATTGTGCTTCCTGAATAATCAGCCCGCCACCATAGCTGAGCCCCAGGCTGATACCGACAATCGCCAGGGGGGCCGCCTGCCGCCCGATGCCCAGCAGCGAGAGAACCGGTTCTAAAAGGCGGGTCAACAGATCAATGATGCCGATTTTTTTCAGCAGCCGCAGCAGGGCCATTAAACTAAAAATGATCACCACAATCGAGAGCAGATTGCGCGTTTCAGCCAGGGCCCAGCCCAACCAACTGGGATCAACAGCGGGGGGCGTCCATAGGGAATGGCTGGTCTGCTGCAAGCTGTCCGTCAACCGGTAACCCGTATTCAGCAACGCGCCGAGCGCCAGGGCGCCACCAACGCGCAACAGGGCCTGGGTGCGGAAACGGGTGCCGGCTTTCTGGGCGATACGCAGTTCCACCGGCAATCCATGCGCCACCAGCATCATGGTGGTCAAGACTGTGACCTGGGCAATGGTTAAATCCAGGCCCGGTGCCACTGAGGCAAACACCACCATGCCCGCATACAAGTTGGTGACCAGGGTGGTCGCCCACACCAGGCCAATTTCACCCGGCAGCCCAACCAGCCGCATCACCGGCCCCATCAAAATGCCCAATTGATCGACCAGCCCCCATTGCTGCAATAACCGGGTCGCGATGCTGAGGGGAATAATAATGCGGAACAAGATGATGCACGTGCGCAGGGTGTCACGGGACAGGCTGCGCAGGCTGTCGCGCAGTTGCTGCCCCAGGGAAGAGCTTGTTTGCATCATATCAGACCGACGACCTTTTGCCGGTCATCTGCGTGATTACCAGGCGAAAGACACAGGTTTTGGCAATTTCCGTGTCGGGGAAGCTATGTTCGGCCTCAGAATATTGCGCCATGAGCAATTTAAGGGCACTGCGTTTTGATTCCAGATCGTCGATAAATTCAATCGGACCATAACCAACGACAGAACGGTAGCGC
>Ga0210028_1001457_pt1 | contig 19996 bp, 26 predicted proteins | sample CryGeymeta201513_FD_185468 | JGI IMG/M metagenome (GOLD analysis project Ga0210028, IMG submission 185468) | Groundwater microbial communities from Crystal Geyser aquifers in Utah, USA - Crystal Geyser metaG 2015-13 (SPAdes) (version 2) | ecosystem: Environmental > Aquatic > Deep subsurface >...
TCGATGGCGGGGGAAAGATAGTCGTAAATTTTTTCGGAGGGGGAAGAATTGATGGAAGTGAGCAGGGATTTTTTAAAGGCGAGACGTAGGTCAGTATTAATGTTGATTTTGACTATACCCAATCTTATAGCTGATTTTATTTGTGCTAGATCAATACCTGAACCACCATGAAGGGTGAAAAAATGGTTGGGGAGTACGCCGACAATTTGAGTAAATAAATCTAAATTTATGGTTTCAGGAGTAGAAGTATTGACCCCATGAATATTGCCAATAGAAATAGCTAATAAATCGGCCTGAGTTTTTGAGATAAACTCCAAGGCCTGTTTTGGATTGGTAAAACTTTCGGGGTTAACCCCATTTTCAATCAAATTAATTTTATTAAATTCAACTTCGACAACAATATTTGGATTAATTTCTTTTAATTTTTTGACTAGCGCCGTGGCAGTGTCGAGATTTTCTTGATAATCTAAATTTGACCCATCAAAATGAACCATGTCGAAACCCAGTTTAACCAAATTGACCATACGATTGAGGTCGTGACAGTGATCCATGTTTAAATAAATGGGAAGATTATTTAATTGGGCTTTTTTAACTAATAAAAATAATTTTTCAGCTTCGATAAACTTGTCTTCGTTTTGAGAAAGCTGAACCAGACAAGGCAACTTTGTTTCGGACACTGCCATTTCGACGGCTTGAAAAATTTCAAAAGAATCAATATTGAATGCAGGTAATGCCTGGTGGTCGGAAAAATATTTTTGAAAAGTCTCGCGTAAAGTGATCATTTTTTGCTCATTAAATAGTTAATTTTGGTGATAATGTCAGTGGTAGAAAGGCCGTAAAGACGGTATAAATCGAGTGGATCAAGACTTGACCGACCAAACTGGTTGTCAACCCCGATTTGGGTAAACTTGCATTTGAGACCCGATTTTAATATCAAAGTAGCGACGGCTTCACCAAGCCCTCCAGCCATTTGATGGTCCTCGACAACTAAACAACGACCGGTTTTTTTGATAGATTTTAGAATTGTTTTTTCATCTATTGGTTTTATGGACGAACAGTTTATAATTTCTAATTTCCAATTACTAATTTCTAAATTAAGAGCTTGGGTTAGAATTGGACCGTAACCTAAAATAGTAACATCACTGCCTGACTCTAAAATTTCACTTTTGCCAATAGTGAAACCTTTTTTGTGGGGATAGGCTTCTGGCGAATCGGGACGAACTAGGCGCATATAGGTTGGCTTACTACTTTTAGCCAACACTTTGGTCATTTTGACTGTCTCAATGGCATCTAGCGGGGCAAAAACTTCCATAGTGGGGAGAGACCGCATTAGGGCAATATCCTCAAGCATTTGGTGGCTGGCGCCCAATTCCCCAGTCAATAATCCGCCGTGGTAGCCAATAATTTTGACTGATAGATTATTTTCACAAATCGATTGTTTGATGGTTGCCAAATTGATACCCGGAGAAAAACAAGCATAGGTGCATAAAAATACATTCTTACCAGATTTGGCAAGACCGGCCGAGATTCCCGCGGCATTGTTTTCAGCGACACCACATTCAATAAAATGAGTTTTGTAGTGTTGGGCAAATTTGTCCATTAAGACTGACGGACGAAGACCAACCGAGACAACATATAAATTTGGATCATCTTTGGCCAAATCAAAAAGCGTATCGGCAAAGGCGGACCGCATGGAATTGGAATTATAATTTTTAATTTTCAATTTTCAATTTTTAATCAATTTATAATTTTAAATATCAAATTTTTAAACTACTTAGATAACTCAGATATTGCTTTTTGATAAATTTCTGGGGATAATTTTTTGACATCATGGTAATGATAATCATTTTCCATAAAAGAAATACCTTTGCCCATTGTTGTTTGGGCAATGATACAAGCGGGGTAAATGGTTGAATTTTTGGCTGTTTTTAAAGCCTTTTCTAATTGATAAAAGTTATGTCCATCAATAGTTTGGACTGTCCAGCCAAAACGAATATATTTGGCGGCTAATTCGTCTAGGGGCATTATTTCATCAGTCGATCCACCAATTTGCATATGATTGCAGTCAATGATATTGATTAAATTACCCAAATGATACTTATTGGCAAACATAATTGCCTCCCAAATTTGGCCTTCATCGTGCTCGCCGTCAGTTGTTAAACAGATGGTATGGTGGCCTTTGTCACCCAAAGCAAGGCCTGAGGCAAACGATAGCCCTTGACCCAAGGCACCTGAAGAAAACTCGACTCCGGGGACTTGGGAATTGGTATGACTTTCTAATATGGAATCGATTTGAGAAAAGGTTGGCAAACTAGACTCGGGGATTTTGCCAATTTTCCCTAAAATGGCATAAAGGGTGGCAGATAAATGGCCGGGGGACAGGATAAAATGGTCACGATCAAAATTAAAAATATTGGTAAAATAGAGAACAGTCATAATATCGAGAACAGAAAATGAACCACCTAAATGACCGGATTTCGCACTGTTAATCATTTCAAATACCGTTAACCTAAGCTCACGGGCAATACTGGTGAGGGGGTGGACAGGTTGTCCCCATAATTTCATATATTTAGTATATATGTGATAAAGTAACAGCACAATGGCAAAAGAAATTTGGGAATATTATAAAAGCATAAAAGCGTTTATCGCCAGAAAAATTGATGATGAAGGCACCGTTGAAGAAATAACCAATGACGTAATGTGGGCAGCAATTAAATCGCATGATAATTTTGCCAAAAAATCGGCGGAATTTAGCTGGATTTGTGGAATTGCTAAACATAAAATAATTGACTATTATCGTAAAAAAAAGTTAAAAACGATTTTGTTTTCGATTAGTCCAAAATTTGAAGAAATTGCCGATATTGCCCTATCCCCTGAGCGGGATGTATTAAAAAATGAATTAAAAGAAGAAATAAAAGCGACGATGGGGGAAATTTCTGAGGGTTATGCCAACATCTTGCGACTTAAGTATATACAGGGGCTTAAGACAAATGCCATTGCACAATTACTAAATACAACAGTAAAGGCAGTGGAAGGAAAATTAAAAAGAGCCAAAATAAAATTTTGCGAAAGCTGGACTTATGATAGGAAAACGAATAAACAATTTGGTAAAGTTGTCGTCACTAATAGCCGTAAGACAGATATATAAATTAGGGAGAAATTGTTACGAATTAATTTATGAGCCAGAAATTACACTGAGAGAACTGATTAAAGATTTTGACAAGTCACAAATGTTGTTGTTGGTGTTGACGGCACTAACCCCATTGTTTATTTATTTAATTTTACGGGTAGCTTGGGACTTAATTGTGTATGGCAATGTGGTGGCAGTTTTTGGAGCAGGACTAAATTTTGTGTTATTTTTAGAGTTTTTAATTTTTGTTTATTTGGGTTATTTTGTGGTTAAAGTTTTGAGGAAATAATATGAGTGGACATGAAATCTCCCGCCATTGGCGATTAAAACAACAAAGATATAGGCTGGTGGGTAAAGTGTGTCCTGATTGTGGGGCAAAATTATTCCCACCGCGGGATGTGTGTCCAGAATGTAAAAGTTGGCCTGATGAAAAACCCACAAGAATAGAAGATGGTGACGTTTTTGAACCAAGAACACGACAACCCGTAATGATTACAGAAAATAGATAAATAAGATGATTGATTATAAACTAAATTAATTATTGACATAGTTGTACAAGGTTGTACAATATAATTATGGATAATACAATAACAGTAAATTCAAGTACGGTGAGAAAAAACTTTTATAAATTACTTGACGAAGTTCATTATAATAATGTAACAATAATTGTTACGATTTCGGGTATTCCAGTGGTAAAAATGGTTGGAATTTCAAAAGAAGAAGCAAGTAAATATATAAAGAAAAAGTTAATAAGTCAAAAAGAATTGTTAAAACTTAATACAATAAATGGATGAACTTTTAGATTTGGTTAATGAAAGCGATGAGGTGATTGGGGAGGTATGGAGGAGTGCCACCATCGGACATCCAGAATTAATTTTTAGGGAAGTGGGAATATTAATTTGTGATAATAAAAAAAGATTATTACTACAGCGGAGAAGTTATAAAAAGAAAACTTATGCTGGATATTGGATAATTTCGGCTGGGGGACATGTAGGTAAAGGAAAAAATCCCGAAGACGAGGCTCATAAAGAGTTGAGAGAAGAAATGGGAATTGATGTACCGCTTAAATTTGCATTTAAATTGTTAATGACATATCCGGGAAATAGGTCGTACGCATATGGATATTTTGGTGAATATAATGAAAATAATTTTGTAATTCAAAAAGAAGAGGTGGAAGAGGCTAGATTTTTTACTAAAGAAGAATTTGAGGAGTTGCTAAAAACAGACAAAGTTGAGCCAACGTCGGCTAATTGGTGTAGAGAGTTTTGGGGAATGAAATAATAAAACCCCCGCGGGTGTGGGAATAAAAATATTAATTTATCCGCCTCATCGGCGGATAGGCCGAGGAGGCCTACATCATTCCGTCCATTCCGCCCATTCCCCCACCCATACCACTCATATCAGGAGTAGCAGACTTTTTTTCGGGGATATCAGCAATGAGAACATCGGTTGTCAAAATCATAATACCGATAGAAACAGCGTTACTTAAGGCTGATTTAGTTACTTTAGCGGGGTCTAATATTCCGGCGCCAGTCATAGAGACAAAATCACCAGTAATAGCGTGATAGCCAACATCGGATTTGGGATTGGACACCAGGGCATCTTTAATCTTGGAAAAAACATAACCTGGATCTTCACCACAATTGAGGGCTAATTTTCGCATAGGTTGCTCGAGAGCGAATTTTAGAATATTGACACCAACTTGTTCCTCGGCACTATCAACTTTGACCTTATCTAAGGCAAAAGAAGCCTTAAGTAGGGCAACTCCACCACCAGGTAAAATTCCCTCTTCGACAGCTGCCTTGGTGGCATCGATGGCATCTTTGACCCGCATTAATCTTTCTTTCATTTCCACTTCGGTAGCGCCACCAACTTGAATAACGATAGCCCCACCCACTAACTTGGCAATGCGTTCTTGCATTTTTTCACGATCATAATCGGAGGTTGAAGCGGTAATTTGATTACGAAGTTGCTTGACTCGACCATCAACATCGGCTTGTGATCCTGATCCGCCAATAATTCGGGTTTTGTCCTTGTCTGAGGTTACCGAATCAGCACGACCACAGAATTCAGTGGGTTCTGCCGTATCAAATTTGATTCCGAGTTCATCGGAAATCACCTTACCACCGGTTAAAACAGCAATATCCTCGAGCATGGCTTTGCGGCGGTCACCAAAACCAGGGGCTTTGACCGCCAGGACATTAAATGTGCCACGAAGTTTGTTGACTACTAATGTAGCCAGAGCTTCACCATCAATATCTTCGGAAATTATGACAAACGACTTAGTAATTTTGATTAGTTTTTCCAAAAAAGGCAAAATATCTTGGATTGAAGAGATTTTTTTGTCGGTAATTATAATGTAGGGATGATCGATAACGGCCTCCATTTTTTCAGTATTGGTGGCAAAATAAGGAGATAAAAATCCATTTTCAAATTCCATACCCGAAGTTTCTTTGGTTTCGAGATTTAGACCTTTGCCTTCTTCGGCAGTCAATAAACCATCACGACCAACTTTGACCACAGCACCGGCAATAACCTTACCAATTTCCTCGGAAGCAGCAGAAATTGTAGCCACTTTTTCGATAGAGGCATGATCGTCGATTTTAATATCTTTTTTCATACCATCGAGTTCTTTGATAACAGCATCAAGTGCTTTTTCTAATCCACGGCGAACAATCATGGGATTGGCACCGGCGGCGACATTTTGCAAACCTTTATTGACAATAGCTTGGGCTAAAACGGTGGAAGTAGTAGTACCGTCACCAGCCGAATCATTGGTTTTGGAGGCGGCCTCTTTGACCAATTGGGCACCCATGTTTTCATAGGGATCTTTGAGATTGATTTCTTTGGCAACTGAGACACCGTCATGTAAGACAGTTGGTCCACCATACTTTCTCTCAATGGCCACATTGCGACCTTTGGGACCGAGGGTGGTGGCCACGGCATTGGCCAAAATATTAACACCATTAAGTAAAGATTGACGGGCGTTTTGCCCGAATTTTAGTTGTTTTGGCATAGTTTATTTAAAATATAATTTTTAATTTACAATTTTTAATCAATTTTTAAATTAAAATTTTAAATTTGAAATTTAGATTTGAATAAAAATTTCGAATTAAAAATTTAAAATTAGTTTTTGATGGTGGCCATGATGTCGTCGAATTTCATTAATAACAAATCGACGCCATTTTCTTTGTATTCTTTGCCACCCCATTCACGGTAAATGACGACATCGCCAGTTTTTAAATCGCCAGAATCTTTTTTGATACCAAAATCGGTAAGATAAGCCTGACCGATGGCTAAAACTGTACCCTCTTGAGGTTTGTCGTTGCTTGGCTGTAAATAAATTCCAGACTCGGTACTAGAACCTTTCTTTTTGGGTTCAATTACTAAATAACCAGCAGCTGGCTTTAGGTTTGTTTTGGTCATAATTTAGTGCAATAGCGCGATAATGCGTTAGAGCTTTAGTTAAAAAATAAATAAAATTAAATAATTATGAAATTATCAGTCAATTGCTGATACTGCTAATATTATAGCTAAAATGCACTTTGGTCAACTAGGAAAATAATGCGGTAAAATGGGATTAGTGAAACTTGTCAAGACTAAATTACAAAATGGAATGGATTTTTGGTATAGAGATGATGATAAATATATAGGTGAGCGAATTGCTTTACAGAAATACGAGGAATATGAGAGTGAACTAATTTTGAGAAATGTAAATATCAATAGCGTTGTGGTCGATGTGGGGGCGAATATTGGATATTATACCTTATTACTGGCAAAAGTTTGTAAAAAAGTTTATGCCTTTGAACCGGATTTTGATTGTTTTAAAATACTTTTAAAAAATATTGCCGAAAATAAATTACAAAATGTAGTGGCGATAAACAAGGCGGTGTCGGATAAAAAAGAGGTAAGAGCAATGATAAAAGATAAAAGTAATTTGGGAAATAGCAGATTAGATGTCAGATGTCAGATCTCAGATATCAAAAAAATAGAAACAGTAAAATTAGATGATGAGATACGAGAAAAAGTTGATTTGATAAAAATTGATGTGCAGGGGTGGGAGCCAAAGGTGATAATGGGAGCAAAGAAAATGATAAAAAAATACAAACCAATATTATTTTTGGAATTTAATGGAGATTATAAAATGATTTTGTTTTTAAAAAAATATTATAATAATATTTTTATGATTGACTATTGGTTTTACATTTTAAAAAAAGATATAAATATTGACAGAAAAACTGGTTATGCCGATTTGTTTTTGACAAATAAAAATATAAATATTTGGGAGAGATATAAAAATTTGCAGTGGAAAAAGGTGATTAAGACTATTTTAAGATATTGAATCCGGCAGAAGTGAAGTGGTAATCAAAAGTAAGTACATCTTTTAAACCATATTCTTGCATACAAGCAAAGTGGATATAGTCAAAGACATTGGGTCCGGATTTGGTGTATTTGGCAACTATTTTTGAAAATGCAATTTCCCAAGTTGAATCAGTAATGTAAATTTTTTGATATGTACCCAACAAAAACGTATTGTTTAAACTGTTTGCATGTAATGCTGTACTTTTTTTTAATAGAATATTAACCGATTCATATTTAACTAAATCATCAAAAAACAATATACTTTCAACATATTTATTTGCCAAGTTGATAGATGTTTGATAATTTATGTCTAGGGGATTGGATATAGCAATTAAAAATGAAGAATCAACAAAAATTCTCATCTAAGATTTTCTGGTAAATATTTATCTATTTCCATCGACCAGCTTACCTTATGTTTTAATTTTGGAGCACTTTGTGCCACAGTAATTAAGCCAGCAAAGGGATTTTCATTGGGCGATCTAAGAGGGTTTTTATAATATTTTTCTGTAATTAATTGACGTAAAATTTCAGAAAGGGAAATTCCTCGCTTACGTGCATCAAATTTAACCGTTGAATGAAGATCTTTTGGAAGTGATATTTGAGTTCTGACTAACATGATGTAATGTTACATCATGTGGAATTATATTGTCAAGAACTAAATTACGCTATAATAAATTATGGCAATAATAAAAACAGTAAAGGCGAGGGAGATATTGGCATCGGGGGGTGAACCAAGTCTGCAGGTAACGGTAACTCTAGATTCTGGCGCTGTAGGAGAGGCATCGGTCAGCTATGGGGCGTCGGCAGGAAGTAAGGAAGCGACGGTACTATTGGACAAAGATGTAAAAAGATACGGAGGTAGAGGGATGAAAATGGCGGTGGAAATTGTCAATAAAATATTGTCTCAATTGGTGGTGGGGATGGAAGCGGGTGAACAACAAAATATAGATAATAAAATGATAGAGGCCGATGGGACTCCTAATTTAGCGAAATTTGGTGGTAACGCAATTTTGGGGGTATCAATGGCGGTCGCTAGAGCACAAGCCAACGATGAAAAAGTATCACTCTATAAATACTTAAATCAAAAATTTAATTTAGCTGAAATTGTTAAATTACCCAAACCAATGGTAGTAATGATTGAAGGTGGAAAACATGCCGACTTGACAACCGACTTGCAAGAATATTGTGTGTCGGCACTGGGTAACAAAACGGCTGGTAAAAATGTACGAATGGAAATGGAAATTTATCAGGCATTGAAAAAGATTTTAAAAAGAGAAAAACTGTCAATAAATGTTGGAAATGAAGGGGCATTTGCACCGTCTGGCGTTACATCGAATGAAAAACCGATGGAGTATTTGGTGGAAGCCATCGTCGCCGCAGGATATTCTCCTGATATCGACTGTGGTATCTCACTGGACGCTGCTGCGTCTGAATTTGCAAAGACAAATTCAGAATTACGAATTACGAATTACGAATTACGAATTGAAAATAAAACTTTAAATTCTGAGGAATTGATTAAATATTATGCAAAATGGATAGGAAAATATCCGTTTGTAAGCTGGGAAGATATGCTGTCAGAATTTGATTGGGAAAGTTGGCCGATTTTGTTGGAAAAAATTGGCGGTAAGTTTCCACTAATTGCCGATGATTTGACAGTAACTAACACCAGAATTTGGCAAGAAGCGATTGAGAAAAAGGCAGCTAATGCAATTTTAATTAAATTAAATCAAGCGGGTACGGTGACCGAGACTATAGAATGTTGTAAGCTGGCGATTGCTAATAATTTTTGGACAATTACATCACACCGAGGTGGCGGGGAAACAAATGATACGTTTATGGTGGATCTGGCTGTCGCTGTTGGTAGTGAATATATTAAAGTTGGTCCAACTCGAGGGGAGAGGGTAGAAAAATATAATCGATTAATGAGAATTGAAGAAGAAATGAATGAAAAATAAGGTAAAACTATCAATAATAGTAATGGTAGGAAATGAAGAAAGTTTGATTCAATCATGTCTTGAGTCGTGTAAATTTGCTGATGAAAATATTTTGGTAATGGCCAATTCAACGGCAAAAATAAAAGAAATAGCGAAAAAGATAATTCCTAAAATTAAAATTACAGAAACAACTGATGAATACAATAAAAATTTTACTAAGTGGCGAAATATGGGTTATAAATTAGCCACGGGTGATTGGATTTTGTATGTGGATGTCGATGAAGTAGTAACAGAGGAATTAAAAAATGAAATATTAAAAATGATAACAGAGGACAGAGGACAGAGGACAGAAAAAATTTCATATTATGTAATACCGAGGGTGAATCATTTTTTGGGGAAAAGGGTGAGATATGGAAATAGTTACCCTGATTACGTAAAACGATTATTTTTGCGGAAAGATTTTGCTGGATTTACGGGAATTTTGCACGAGGAACCAATTATAAAGGGTGAGATGGGATATTTAAAAAATGCTTTATTACATTTTACACACCGTGATTTACATTCGATGGTGGATAAAACTAACAGTTGGACTGATATGGAAGCGCAGGCTTTGTTTGAAAATAATCACCCCAAGGTATACTGGTGGCGGTTCCCGAGGATGATGTTGACAAAATTTTGGGAGAGAGCAATAAAACAATCGAAATGGAAAGATGGAACGGTAGGGTGGATTTCTATTATATTTGAAATGTTTGATACTTTTATTATTTATGCCAAGTTGTGGGAATTACAACAGAAAGCTAGGTAACACGTCATTGCGAGAAGCAAATATACAATGGCGACGTGGCAATCTTGTTGGAATTTAGAAAGCGCTGTGCTGATCGAAACGAGATTGCTTCGTCGAAGACTCCTTCCGCCATAGGCGGACTGTCGCGCAATGACGAATCGTTTAAATCCCGTACTCAAAATATTGGTCAAATGGAATGACCCAAGAGGTGGCTTGATTGATGGTGGCTTTTTCGAAAATTTTTCGAAATAAACGAATGCTGTTGCCGTGAGCAGATATCGCTATTCCAATATTTTTGTCGTGATATTTATCATGTAAATCGTTAATAAAACTTTGTACTCTTAGTTCTACATCAGCAAAAGATTCTCCTCGTGGGGCTTTTTCATCCCATCCACGATGCCATTTTTTATATTGTTCTAGCCCGTAAAATTTTATAACATCAGTATGGTATAAAGTTTGTAATTCGCCATAACTACGTTCAATAATGCGATCGTCAACAATATTTTGTTGACACTCGGGATGCCAACGAGTAATTTCAAATAAGGTATCAATAGAACGAGACAAGTGAGTATGGTAGGCAATTTGAATTTTTTTGAACTGTAATAATTTGCCTATCCATCGGGCTTGTTGAATACCGACTGAAGTTAGTTTTGATTCGGCATCACCAGTAAAACGTTTGTCGCGATTAAATTCTGTTTGTCCGTGACGAAAAAGATATATTGTGGCCATAATTGATTATAGAGCTCTATTTTTATTTTTTAGTGATAAAAAGTTTTTAGGATTGATGACCGATTGACCTGTTTCTTTCTCAAGTCGTTTGCGAGCCACCATGGCAATTTCGCCTCCACGACGAGAATCACTTTTTAATTTATTAATACCTTGAGAATTCTCGATTTTGTGAATTTCAGTAGTTGATCGCTCACCTAACATGGTAAAAATTAGTTCAAAATCATCCATGTGATCACGTAGGTTTTCGCATTTTAGACCTTTGACTTTCTTATATTGACTGGGGGTAATACCAAAGGTGGCTTTGGAAATTTCAGCTGTTAATATTTTATAATCTTTTTGTTCTTGAGCCCCACGTTTTTGCCACTCGTCAGTTAACTCTTCACGGATGGTAATACCGCGCATCCGTTTTTCAATCCAATCCTTGGGATAACCTTTGAGTTTGTAGAGAGTTCGTGTTCGTTTGGTTGCCAACTCAGGATCCTCGATTTCTTTGATCCTTTCAAAACCAACCTTGGCGAGCCATCGTTTAAACGGTTCAGCTTTTGGGCTAGGAACCGACTGTATAATGCGGAACATACCCTCAGTATCAGCACAGTCTGTTAAATACTTTTTGCCATCACTTGCAAGTAGTTTCAGTTGTCTACAAATTGTAGATAACTGAAATTCATCGCTATCTTCCACCCTTGCCTTCATTGCTGTCCAATATTTGCTCGGCTGAGTACTATCGGTAAGAGCCTGAATCACATCAATTACCGAAAACCACCACTCATTTTTAAAAATTATCTTTCTAACTTCATTACCTTTAAATATTGCTATTTTTGTATCCATAATTAATACTATACCGAAGTTTGTACGAAGTCAATTGTAAGTAGAAAATTAGTTTATAATTCACATATGACTACAAAAGAAAAAATGAAATTGATTACTCGTAATTGTCAGGAAGTGCTGGTCAGTGAGGATTTAAAATCTTTGATTGAATCGGGGAAAACGATTAACCACTACATTGGTTTTGAAATATCAGGTATGGTACATTTGGGAACTGGGTTAATGTCGATGGGGAAAATTGCCGACTTTGTCAAAGCTGGAGTTAAATGCAAAATATTTTTGGCCGATTTTCACACATTTTTAAATAATAAATTGGGGGGGAAATGGGAAGATATTCGTTGGGCATCGGAACATTATTTTAAAGAAGCGCTGATTGCTTCGTTAAAATGTTATGGTCTGACTGGTGATGAAGTTGAATTTGTTAGTGGTAAAGATCTCTATGATAATCACCCGGAACACTGGCAAAATTTTATGGAAATTGGCAAACAAATTACATTATCGCGAAATTTAAGATCAATTTCGATTATGGGGAAAAAGCAAGGAACCGATGTTAATATGGCCACCCTTTTTTACCCACCCCTACAGGTGGCAGACATGGTGACAATGGACATTAATTTGGCTCATGCTGGCATGGACCAAAGAAAAGCTCACGTAATTGCGAGAGATGCCATTAAAAAAATCCCGGGTAATCACCAAAACCCAGTGGCAGTTCATCAAAATCTGATTGCAGGACTAACAGCTCCCGCCCGGCAGTTGCCGAGTTCCGCTTCGCTCCAAGAGCGAGAGGAGTCATTAAAGATGAGTAAGTCAAAACCAGGGTCAGCAATATTTGTCCATGATACCCCTGATGAAATTCGCGACAAAATTAAAAAGGCCTACGGTCCACCAAAAGAAACCGAATTTAATCCCCTGTTAAATTGGGTGAAGACCTTGGTTTTCTGGGGTGAGGAAACGGGAGAGCTAAAAATCGAGAGGCCAGAAAAATTTGGAGGTAATGTAACATATACTAAATATGCTGATGTAGTGGCGGATTATGCAATCGAGAAATTATATCCAACAGATCTTAAAAATGCACTAACTGATTGGCTGATTGAAAAGTTAGCTCCCGCCCGGGTCCATTTTGAAATACCCGAAAACAAAGCAGCGTTGGTGAAAATGAGGGGATTGCTGGGAATTGTATAAACTTAATTTTAAGATTGTTAATCATAGTAATTTGAGGTCGCAAATTGCGACCTTTACGTGATATAAATTTTTATGGAAGTACCTGATAATTTAAAATATTTATATAAACATTGGGAGAAACATACCCAAAAGCCAGAGCATATTAAAAAAATTTCTGCTGATAAAAAGGTTTTGGAAAAAATTATTTGGCTAGTTAATGAAAGGATGGGTATTTTCGAGAAAAAACAAAAAGGAGAAAAGCCACCTTTTACTAAAGATGAAATCTTATCAACTTACAGATTTTGCAATGTCTATCGAGAATTAGATAGACAAACTATTTTCTTTCACACATTATTAAAGCCTTTGGAAAAAGATTTTTCGTTATGGTTTTTGAATATGTTATTTTGCCGGAGTATTTGTCGAACTGAAACAATTGAAAGAATTGGGTTATTAAACTTTGATGTGGAAAATAACAAAAAAGTTTTTAAAAGATTGATAGAATCGCCATCGCCAAAATATGGTAATGCTTATATTTTCCCTATTAGCACCATTCAAAAATCAAAGTGGAATACCAGAGAAAAGTTTTTTTGTTTGTATTATCCGATTGGGGCAAAAAATTTAGTAAAAGAAATAGAACAATTTGATAAATTTTCAGTAGTTGAGGCGTTGAAAAAATTGTTACCTGTTTTTGGATTTAATATGAAATTTTTAATGACTGAAGTATTGATTGATGTGGCCTATCAATACCCACAACACATCGATTTATTTAAGCAATTTCCCATTGGACCGGGATCAATACCAACGATGAAATCTTTAAATAAAATTAATGATCCAGAGATTGTGAATCTAGAACTGTCACAACAAATTTATCCTCAAATAAATTATTTAACTTTTAATGAAAAATCTGTTTATCTAAGTGCCGAGAATTGGGAAGGAATTGGCTGTGAGTTTAGAAAGTATACGAATTTATCGAACGGAAAAGGAAGAAAAAGGCTTTATAAGTCCCAACGAGATTGCTTCGCAAAGCCTCGCAATGACGTATTTTACGGCATTATTTAATTACCTCGGCTACAGTGGTGGCTACGCCTTTGTCCAAGGGACTGGGGAGAATGTTGTCGACATTAATTTCGGATTCGGGGAGATATGAGGCGATGGCATGCGCAGCGGCGAGTTTCATGTCATCAGTAATAGCTTTGACACGGTGGTCAAGAGCCCCACGAAAAATACCAGGAAAGGCGAGGACATTGTTGATTTGATTAGGATAGTCACTGCGACCGGTGCCGACAATAAAAGCACCAGCATCACGAGCGATTTGGGGATCGATTTCGGGAGCGGGGTTGGCCATGGCAAAAATTATTGGTTTTTGGTTCATTGATTTGACCATGTCGGCAGTTAAAATATTTGGGGCAGAAACACCAATAAAAACGTCTCGATTTTTGATGGCGAGTGACAAATCACCGGAAATATTTTGAGGGTTGGTAAAAGTTAAAAATTCTTTTTTGGCATCATTTAAATCAGTACGATCCTTGGATATGATACCTTTGGTATCGAGCATTAAAATATCTTTTATGCCGTAAAGATGGAGTAATTTTGCAATGGCTGTGCCGGCGGCACCTGCACCTACAATAGTAACTGCAGTAGCTTCGAGTGTCCGAGCAGATAATTTTAATGAATTAATTAGGGCTGCCAGAACTACAATAGCCGTACCATGCTGATCATCATGCATCACCGGGATGTTTAAAATTTCTTTGAGTTTTTTTTCAATATAAAAACAATTGGGAGCAGAGAAATCCTCAAGATTTATTCCCCCAAAACCAGGGGCAATATTTTTGACAATGTTTATAACTTGCTCAGGATCTTGAGTGTCCAATACAATGGGATAAGCATCGACACCACCAAATTCCTTGAACAATAATGCTTTGCCTTCCATAACTGGGAGTGCACCAAGTGGACCAATATTACCCAGACCTAAAACAGCCGAACCATCGGAAATCACCGCAACAGCATTTGATTTTATCGAATAATTGTAAGCTTGTTCTGGGTCTTGAGCTAAAAGTTTTGACACAGTGGCGACGCCGGGGGTATAGGCAATACTCAAATCTTCACGAGTCGTAACAGAACCAAATTTGCTACTTATGCCTATTTTACCTTTAAATTGTTTATGTTTATCCAATGACATTTGTGAATAGTCCATGGGTGATGATACAACAAAAGAGAGTATAATATGGTTATGAAAAAAATATTTGAATTGGTACAAAATCTCCAAAATTTAAATAGAATAAAAAGAAGTGGGGGAAATTTAGTGATGGGGTTGCCGACATATTTAAACATTTCAATTGCAGAACATTAGTTTAAGTAAAGTAGCTGATTGGACAGCGTACCTATTGGAAATGCAAGAGTGGAAATATTCTGGTTACAACCATGAAGGTTGGGAGATGGTGTGGTTTAATACTTTAAATATTGTTGAGAAAATTGATTTACCATTTATTCCTGAACTGTTGGACGAAATTAAAGAAAGCTATAAAAGAGGATCAAAAAGATGCAGTCCGTGGCTGGCCAAACAAAACAAACAGGTAAACCCAGAACATAAGATATAAAGTGGTAAAATAGGCACATGGAAAAGAATTATTCATCAACTGATGAAGATAAAACATATAAACTTTGGGAAGAGTCGGGGGCGTTTACCCCCAGGATTGACAAAACAAAAAAACCATACTCGATAATTTTGCCTCTACCTAACGCTAATGACCCGATGCATATGGGTCATGCTTTGTTTACTATTGAAGATATTTTGGTGCGATATCACCGAATGTTGGGCGATCCAACGCTGTGGCTACCAGGGGGTGATCACGCTGGTATTGAAACTCAATTTGTATTTGAAAAAAACTTAAAAAAAGAAAATAAGTCACGTTTTGATTTTGATAGAGAAACTCTGTATCAAAAGATTTGGGATTTTGTGGAAAAAAACAGGATATTAAATATGTACCAGATGAAAAAGCTGGGGTTTTCCATGGATTGGAGTCGGTATCATTATAGTTTAGAGCCAGCAATTATCAAAAATGTGTCGACAGTTTTTAAGAAACTGTATAATGATGGGCTAGTTTATCGTGATGAAAAAATCGTAAATTATTGTACTTTTTGTGGCACGGCATTTTCAAATTTGGAAGTGGATCATAAAAATGTTGATTCACATTTGTGGTATATAAAATATGGTCTACTGACGGTGGCAACCACCAGACCAGAGACAATGTTGGGTGACACCGCCGTAGCGGTGAACCCAAAAGATAAAAGATATGCCAAATTAATTGGCACAAAAATTATGTTGCCACTCGTCAATCGAGAAATACCGGTAATTGGGGAAGAAACAATAGATATCAAATTTGGAACTGGGGCGGTCAAGGTAACCCCATCACACTCACCCGAGGACTATGATATGGCCAAAAAACATGGTTTGGAATTTATGAGAATTTTTGACTACGATGGCAAAACTAATAATAATGTCCCAGAGAAATATCGAGGTTTATTCCCCTCTCAGGTCAGAGAAGTGGTGATAAATGATTTGACAGAGTTAGGTCTTATGGAAAAGATTGAGAATTACAGTCACGAAGTGGGGCATTGTTATCGTTGTGGGCGAGTCATCGAACCGATTACCGCTCCTCAATGGTATGTCAAAATTGACAAGTTGGCCAAACCTGCAATTGAGGCAGCAAAAAAGGGAGAGGTTAAGTTTTTCCCTACTCGTTTTAAAAAATCTTTTATCGATTGGATGGAAAATATTCGAGATTGGAACATCTCGCGGCAAATTGTGTGGGGGCCACGAATCCCCGCTTGGTATTGTCTAGATTGTAACCCAAACATAAAAATAAATTTTTTAGATAAAAATAAAAATATTATTTCGGGTTTTTATAAAGACTTAAAAAATAAATACGATTTTAAGGAGATCAAAAATGGATTACAATCACTGATGGCACCAGTAAGTTCAGATTTTCAGATTGCAGATCTCAGATGTCAGAAATGCAAAGGTGAACACACCTTACAAGAGACAGATACTTTTGATACTTGGTTTTTAAGTGGTCAATGGCCACTAAATACTTTGGGTTTTAACCCAGAAAATCTGGAAAAGTCGAGTGAAGATTTTAAATATTTCTATCCGACCTCTGTCCTCGATACCCTGTGGGATATTTTATTTTTTTGGGTGGCAAGGATGATGATGTTTGGATTGTATTTAACTGGTGATGTACCGTTTAAGACAGTTCATCTTCATGCACGATGTACAGATAGTAAAGGGCAAAAAATGAGTAAAAGTAAGGGTAATGTGGTTGACCCACTAATTATGTCGGAGAAATATGGGACTGATGCGTTGCGAATGTCTTTGGTTTATGGTATTGCACCGGCCAGTGATTTTGTGATATCTGAAGATAAAATTAGAGCCCAACGTAATTTTGTAAATAAGATTTGGAATGCGACGAGGTTTATTTTGATGAAGATTGGTGATTTAAACCCTTCCCCAACCCTTCCCTTGACAGGGCAGGGAGACCAAGATAATGTGAATATTTTGGATAAATTAAAAAAGATTGTAAAGTCGACGACGGATAATTTAAATAAATATCGATTTGGACAGGCATCAGAAGATTTGTACCAATTTTTTTGGCATGATTTTTGTGATGTTTATATCGAGTCAACAAAAAACAAAGGGCCTGAGGTTATACCAGTTTTGATTGAAGTTCTGGTAACATCACTAAAATTACTCCATCCGTTTATGCCGTTTGTGACCGAGACAATTTATCAGGAAACTAAGGAAGTATTTAAACAAAAGGAAAAGATGTTGATAACAAGCACGTGGCCTAAATAAACTGTTTTAAATCAGACAATAAAGCTTCTTTTGGTCTAAAGCCGATGAATTCTTTGACAACTTTGCCGTCTTTGAATAATTTCAAATTAGGAATACTTTGGATAGCATAATCGATGGCTAATTGCTGGTTTTCAGGAACATCAGTATCGAGTTTAGTGATATTTAATTTTCCGTCTAATTCGGAGGATAATTCCTCCAAAACTGGTGCCATCATTTGGCAGGGACCACACCAGGGAGCCCAAAAGTCGACCAATACTGGTAAGGATGAGTCGAGAACGGTAGCCTTAAAATTGGCTGGGGTCAAATTAGTTATTTGTGACATATTTTTTGATATTAATTAATAATTTTTTATCTGAAGATTTTAGACCTTGGAGACAAGTGTCAAATTTATTGGCAACGATAGTACCAATAACACTTTCAATACCAGAACGTGAAGCCCTAAGTTGAGTAATTAATTTAATGCAATCAGCTTTGTCATCCATCATTTTTTTGATGCCGTTTAACTGACCAATAACGATTGACAACCTGTCTTGCGGACTCTTCATATAATGAATTCATTCTATACCATACCCCCTGGGGGTGTCAAGATTGGACTACTTTACTTTTCCCCAAATTAGATAAATCATCTTGTTGTTGTTTTGGTCGATATTTCTAATGGTTTGGTTGAATTTAAAAAAGTAATTTTTGCATTGGAAAAAAGTAAATTAACTGATACCACTTTAGTAGTAAACTATGTTTGGACTATTGTTTTGTACACTAACAAATGTGATTTTGGGAATAGTTGAGTTTTTGCTGAGTTAAAGAGTGATAGAAGAAATCTTGTTGATTATATAATAGTATATGAATGTAAAAATTGAGGCGAGTTGGAGACAGGTTTTGAGGCAAGAGTTTGATAAAGATTATTTCGTGGCACTGGTCGAATTTGTAAAATCTGAGTATAAAAATAGTACGGTATATCCGCCTGCCAAATTTATTTTTCGGGCATTTGATAGTACTCCATTTGATAAGGTAAAGGTGGTTATACTGGGACAAGATCCGTACCATGGATTGAAAGAAGCAAATGGTTTGTGTTTTGCGGTTGACCCGGGAATACGTCTACCACCATCGTTGCAAAATATTTATAAAGAATTGAAAAATGATTTGGGAGTCGAGGGAAATATAAATAATTGGGCAAAACAGGGAGTAATGATGCTCAATTCAACACTCACAGTTAGGGCTAGTACCCCAGGTTCACACCAAAATAAAGGCTGGGAAGAATTTACCGATGCGGTGATAAAAATACTGTCTGACAAAAAAGAAAAATTAGTTTTTATTCTGTGGGGTAAATATGCCCAAGATAAGGGAAAGGTGATAGATGATAAAAAACATTTGGTGATTAAATCCCCTCATCCGTCACCATTTTCGGCATATAGTGGTTTTTTTGGATCAAAACCATTTTTTAAATGTAATGAGTATTTAGCGAAAAATGGAGCAAAAGAAATTGAGTGGTAGGCGGTGTGCGTTCAAAAAAATTCGAACAGATTTTTTAAATTCATAATGACGGGTGAGGTCGCCCCCACCCCCTCCTTTTTTACCTGCCATAGTTTTGCGAAGGCAGGTCGCCACGCCCGAGCGGGGACGATTCTTTTTTTTGGCGGAATTTTCTTAAAACTTACTCTCTATATTCTCAAACAATTTAGTCAGATTGTCCATCGTTGTTTTATCCAAACTGATTGAGGTTCCATTTTGGAAAATTTCTAAAAACTTTTTAGCGAGCAAAACTTTATCTAATTTGCTTTTTTTAACATGCTCCGAGTTGGATTCGGTAAAAGCTTTGTTCTTATCCCCGAGTACAAATTCTTGAAAATTGGACGGCGAAAAAACATCTTCAATACTTCCTGCTGTGTTAAGTACGGCAATAATCAAATCTTTTACAACCAACCAATTATCTTTTAGGTTTTTCTCGCCGTCCTTTTTTCCTTGGTCATTATCATAAAGATAAATGACCTTTCCACCCCAACCATGCAATATGGTACCGACAACTGGCATATTTCCAGCTCCACCACCGAAAATAAAGTTCACGCTATCTTTACTAAGAATTTTTTTAAACGCATTTAGATAATATAAATCAGACGCCCCTTAAACCCATTTCAAAATGCAACTAACTTGACATTCACCGGCTAAATAGAACAAAATGGGCAGTTACTTGTTCACAGTACTGCCCATATGTACAATATCAA
>Ga0210028_1001461_pt1 | contig 19947 bp, 17 predicted proteins | sample CryGeymeta201513_FD_185468 | JGI IMG/M metagenome (GOLD analysis project Ga0210028, IMG submission 185468) | Groundwater microbial communities from Crystal Geyser aquifers in Utah, USA - Crystal Geyser metaG 2015-13 (SPAdes) (version 2) | ecosystem: Environmental > Aquatic > Deep subsurface >...
GGCGCGGGCCAAATCCGGCAAGGAAAGAAGGCAAGAAATAATGTTCCCATCATGTCGCATCCTGTGCCATCGCCGCCGCGATCGAATTGCGCCGGGTGAGCCACAGCCCGGCCTCGCGCAGCGCGGCAAAGCGCGCCTGCATCGCGGCCAGCGCACCGGGGTTTTCACGCGCCATGAAATCCACCAGATCATCGCGCCCAAGGGTGGCTTCGTGATAAAGATCAAACAGATGCGGCGGCACTACGCGGGTCAGGTGGGCGAAGGCGGCCAGGTGATCAAGCGTCGCCGCGATCTCGGCAGCACCACGAAAGCCGTGCCGCATCATGCCATCCGCCCAGGCCGGATTGGCGGCGCGCGCCCGCACCACACGGGCGATTTCCTCGGCCAGGCTGCGGGCCTGCGGGGTATCGGGCCGGGTGGCGTCAAGATGGTAAAGCGCCGGGGCCGGTGCCCCCAGCCGCGCCACGGCGGCAGCAAAACCGCCCTCATGTGCGGCATAATCCGACGCCAGCAGCAGATCGGTCTCGGCCAGATCCTGAACATGGGCAAAGCCATCGGCACCGCGCAGCCGCGCCTCAAGCGCCGCCCGCGCCGGTTGGGCGGCCCCTTGCGCATCAATCGCCCATTCCGAGGCTTGCAACCAGGCCTCACCTGCCGCCGCGCGGCCCTCGGCGCTGTAATCTTCCAGCGCGTCGCCCATGCCCAGCCCGTAAAGCCCGGGCTTGGGGCCGAAAACGCGGGGCGCGCGCAGGCTGTAGGGGTTGTCCTCGGGCGCTTCCTCGCGCCCCGCCAGCGCCGCCGCCCCGGCCTCGAACAGTTGCGCGAGCCCCGGAAAGATGTCGCGAAACAGGCCCGAGACCCGCAGCGTCACGTCGATCCGCGGCCGCCCCAGCAGCGCCAGCGGCACGATTTCAAACCCCGACACCCGGTCGGAACCTTCATCCCATTGCGGCGCAAGCCCCGCCAGATGCAGCGCCATGGCAAATTCTTCGCCCGCCGTGCGCATGCTGGCCGAACCCCAAAGGTCGATCACCAGCCCCTTCGGCCAGTCGCCCTGATCCTGCAAGTGGCGCCGCAGCAGCTCTTCGGCCAGCTTCACGCCTTGCGCGTGCGCCCCGCGCGACGGCACCGACCGGGGATCGACCGAATAAAGGTTGCGCCCGGTCGGCAGCACGTCGGCCCGGCCCCGGAAGGGCGAGCCCGATGGCCCCGCCGCCACCCGCCGCCCGGCCAGCGCCGCGCTCAAGCCCGCCATCTCGCCTGACGCCGCGCCATAGATGTGCAGCCCGTCGCCGAACTGGCTGGCCTTGATGTCGCAGACGAAACGGTCGATCCGGGTGATCGCCTCGGCCGGGCTGGCGTTGGCCGCAAGGCCAAGATCAGCCTCGACCCCCGCGCCCTGCGCCTCGGCCCGAACCTGCGCGATCAGCCGGGCGCGGCGCGCCGGGTCCAGCCCGTCGGCGGTGGAATATTCGTCGAGCAGCCGCTCCAGCCGGTGCAGGGCCGGGGGCACGGCGCTGGCCACCTGCGGCGGCGGCAGGTGCCCCAGCGTGACCGCGCCGATCCGGCGCTTGGCCTGCGCCGCCTCGCCGGGGTCGTTGACGATGAAGGGATAGATCACCGGCAGCGGCCCGATCAGTGCCTCGGGCCAGCAGGTTTCCGACAGCGCCACCGATTTTCCCGGCAGCCATTCGAGGGTGCCATGCGCGCCGACATGGACCAGCGCATGAATGCCCTGCGCCCGCAGCCACAGGTAAAAGGCGACGTAAGAATGGCGCGGGGTGCGGGACAGATCGTGATAGTCGGCGTCGCGCGCCGCCACCTCGCCGCGTTCGGGTTGCAACGCGACCAGCGCCTTGCCCCGACGCAGGGCGGCGAAATGAAAGGCACCGTTGCGGCAGGCGGGGTCGGCGGCGGGGTCGCCCCAAGCGGTGCGCAACGCCACTTGCAGCGGTTCCGGCAGGGCTTTCAGCGCGGCAAGGTAGGCGGGCAGGGGCCAGCTTTGTGTATCACGCAAAAGCGCCCTACCGGCGTCTTTTCCATCGGTTACGGCATAACCTTCAGATTGCAGATGAAGCAGGATCGCCTCCAGCGAGGCCAGCGCATCCAGCCCCACGGCATGGGCCAACTGGTGCGCCTTGCCGGGATAGGTCGAAAGCACCAGTGCGATGCGGCGATCAGCGGCAGGGGTGGCGGTCAGCCGGTGCCAGCCCGCCACCCGGTCTGCCACCTGGGCGATCCGACCGGCGTCAGCCCGGTGGGCAAAGCGGGCATATTGCAGATCGGGGTCGCGCTTGCCGGGCGCCTTGAAGCTGGCGACGCCGGCGAAGATGCGCCCGTCCACCTCGGGCAGCACCACGTGCATCGCAAGGTCGGCGGGCGACAACCCGCGCTCGGCCGCCAGCCATTCGCGCCTGCGGGCGGTCGAGAGGGCGATCTGGAACACCGGGCAGCCGGGGCCATCAAGCGGGCTGGTGCCATCCTCGCCCCTGGCCGAGAAGGCCGTGGCGTTGACGATCGCGACCGGCGCAAGCAGCGCGAGCGCCCGCTTCAGCCACGCCCCCGCACCCGGCGCTTTCAGCGACGGCGCGAACAATCCCACGGCGCTGAAGCCCTGCGCCCGCAGCGCCGCAATCAACGCGTCCACCGGCGCGATATCGGCGGCGGTCAGGTAACTGCGATAGAACGTCACGGCCACCGCCGGACCATTGCCGCAAGGCCCCGCCACCACGCCCCGCTCGGGGTCATACCAGCCGCAATCGGGCACCAGCTTGGCGCCTGCCACCGGCCCGGCATAAAGCCCCGCCGCCAGCGCCAGTTGCGCCAGCGCCGCCTCAGCCGCCACCGCGCCCCCGGCATCGCACAGCGCGCTCAGCCGCCGCAGGGTCGAGACCGGCAGGGTCGATAGCGCATCAAGCTGCGCATCCTCGCGCCCGTCGGCGGGCAGCACCGCCAGTGCAATGCCCTGCCTGCGCGCCATGTCCTGCACCTGCGCCAGACCGTAAGGCCAGTAGCTGGCCCCGCCGATCAGCCGGATCAGGATGCCCCTGGCGTGGCGCAGGGTGGCCTCGAGATAGGTATCGACCGACAGCGGGTGGCGCAGCGCCACCAGATTGGCCAGCCGCAGGGTAGGCAAACCGCCGCCCGCGCGGTGCCAGCCGGCCGCGAAAGCGCCAAGGTCGCTGTCGGAAAACGACAGCACCACCAGTTCGGCCGGGGTCTGACCCAGGTCGAACGGGGTGTCGGTTTCCTCAAGCCCATGGCTTTCGCGGTAGACGATATGCAAGTCAGGCCTCCTTAAGCCACCGGGGCCAGCACGGCGCGGATCCGGGCGAGATCAATGTCGGCGCGCTCGGCCACCACCACCAGCCGGGTCGCGCGCGGACTGGTGCCCCAGGGCCGGTCATATTGCAGGCGCACCCGCTCGCCCACCGCCTGCACCAGCAGGCGCATCGGCTTGCCGCGGACGGCGGCGTAGCCCTTGACCCGCAGGATGCGGTGCGCGCGGGCCAGATGCGCAATCGCCACTTGCAGCGTAGCACCATCCGCCACCTCGCCCAGCTCGATCACCGCCGAGTCGAAATCGTCGTGCTCGTGTGCAGCCAGCCCGTCGTGATGCGAGGGCCGGGCGGCAATGTCGTCTTCCGCCGCCGCCCCCAGCCCCAGCACGATGCGCGGGTCGATCACGCCATCGGTCATCGCCAGAATCGCCAGCTTGCGCGGCGACGCCTGCGCGATCACCGCCCGCGCCGCGGCCACCCCGTCGGCACCCGCAAGATCTGCTTTCGCCAGCAGCACCAGATCGGCGCAGGCAATCTGATCCTCGAACACCTCCGACAGCGGGGTTTCGTGGTCGATGCTGCTATCAGAGGCGCGCTGCGCCGCCACCGCCGCCGGATCAGGGGCAAAGCGCCCTGCCGCCACCGCCTCGGCGTCGGCGATGGTGATCACCCCGTCAACCGTGATGCGCGAGCGGATCGCGGGCCAGTCAAAGGCCTTGAGCAAGGGCTTCGGCAGCGCCAGACCCGAGGTCTCGATCAGGATGTGGTCGGGGCGCACGGGCCGCGCCATCAGCGCCTCGATCGCCGGAATGAATTCGTCGGCCACGGTGCAGCAGATGCAGCCATTGGCCAGCTCGACGATGTTTTCGGCCGGGCAGTTGGCGTCGGCGCAGGATTTGAGGATATCGCCATCGACCCCGACGGGGCCGAATTCGTTGACCAGCACCGCCAGCCGCCGACCCTGCGGGTTGGCCATCAGGTGGCGGATCAGGGTGGTCTTGCCCGCGCCAAGAAAGCCGGTGATCACGGTGACGGGAATTTTTTCAAGACTGGTCATCAGGGGGCTCCAGAGGTGGGATGCGGGCAATGCTTTGCTTGCGGAAGATCTCGGGGCGGGCGCGCCACGGCACGATGCCATCGCTTGAGGCGGCGTAAAGCCCGGCCCCGGCCAGAATCGCGGGCGCGTCCTGCGCCGGGTCAAGGTGGCCATAAACGTAGGACCATTTGCCGGGCGCGCAAAGGGCCACGGCGCAGCCGGTCTGGCAGGCGGAAAGACATTCCACTGCCCTGATGGTCACACCCTCGGGCCGCGCGCCCGCCGCCAGCGCCGCCAGCAGCGCGGCCCCGGGGCGCGGCGCGCCTTCGGGTGCCGGCAGGCCGCGCAGGCAGGTGGTGCAGACATGCAGCGTGGCGCGGGCCATGGCGGTCTTTCGGGTTGGGGCGAAAGGGGCAGGGCCAGAAGGGGCGCGGGCAAGCCCCAGCCGGTCGCGGAACACCCCGTCCGCCGGTGACACTTCGGCGCTGGCAGGTCTCCCGGCTTGCGAAGTGGGTTGCCCCCCGGCCCCCACCTTCCCGACCTTGCGGTCAGTGGCAACGGGGCCTCTCCGGTCACGGTCGCGGGGGCGGCTGCGCTTCGCGTTTTCGACCCTGATGGTCGCAAACCCTGTCGCATTCCCTCTTCGCCTGTCATACCACAGGCACCAGCGCCGCCTGTCCTGAGGCAGCTTGCCCCCCATGTCAAGGATGAGGAACGCCATATGGCAGACAGCAGCGACACCCCGGCGAAAACCGAAGCCGAAATCGCGGCGCGGCACAGCGCCAAGATGGCCAGGAAGAAGGTGGCGCGTGACAAGATCATGGCCACCAAGGCGGGCGAAAAGGGCCTGATCATCGTGCTGACCGGGGCGGGCAAGGGCAAGTCGTCCTCGGGCTTCGGGATGATCCTGCGCTGCATCGCGCATGGCATGCCCTGCGCCGTGGTGCAGTTCATCAAGGGCGCCTGGGACACCGGCGAGCGCCGCCTGATCGAGACCCATTTCGCCGAGCTCTGCCAGTTTCACGCCATGGGCGAGGGCTTCACCTGGGAAACCCAGGACCGCGCCCGCGACATCGCGGCGGCGCAAGCCGGATGGCGCAAGGCGCAGGAGCTGATCCTGAATCCGGAGATCCGGCTGGTGCTGCTTGACGAGATCAACATCGCGCTGCGCTACGGCTATCTTGACGAGGCCGAGGTGCTGGCCTTCCTGGCCGCCCGCAAGCCGCCGCTGACCCACGTCGTGCTGACCGGGCGCAACGCGGGCGAGGCGCTGATCGCGGCGGCCGATCTGGTGACCGAGATGACGCTGGTCAAGCATCCGTTCCGGTCGGGCATCAAGGCGCAGAAGGGGGTCGAGTTCTGAGGTTCGGAGGACGGTGTGGCCGGAGCCTCCGGCGGGAGTATTTTGTCAAAGAAGAAGCCCGGCATGGTTGCAGCTTCTTCTTTGCCCAAATACTCATGCGGCGTCGATGCCGGGCGGGAACGCGGGTAACGGGAGCGAAGGCATGACCGCGCTGATGATCCAGGGGGCAGGCTCGAACGTCGGCAAGTCGCTGATCGTGGCGGGCTTGTGCCGGGCGGCGCGGTTGCGCGGGCTGCGGGTGCTGCCGTTCAAGCCGCAGAACATGTCGAACAATGCCGCCGTGAGCGCCGATGGCGGCGAGATCGGGCGGGCGCAGGCGTTGCAGGCGCTGGCCTGCGGGGTCGAGCCCCATACCGACATGAACCCGGTATTGCTGAAGCCCGAATCCGATCACGGTGCGCAGGTCATCGTGCAGGGGCGGCGGCTGGCCACCGTCAGGGCGCGCGACTATGCGGGCCTGAAGCCGGGTCTGATGGCCATGGTGCTGGAAAGTTTCGAGCGCCTCAAGGCGCGCGCCGATCTGGTGATCGTCGAGGGCGCGGGCAGCCCGGCCGAGGTCAACCTGCGGGCGGGTGACATTGCCAACATGGGGTTTGCGCGCGCCGCCGGGGTGCCGGTGGTGCTGGTCGGAGACATTGATCGCGGCGGGGTGATCGCGCAGATCGTGGGCACCCGCGCGGTGCTCGATCCCGCCGATGCGGCGATGATTTCAGGTTTTCTGATCAACAAGTTCCGTGGCGATCCTGAACTGTTTGATGAAGGCTACCGGCTGATCGCGGCGCGCACCGGCTGGCGCGGCTTTGGCGTGTTGCCGTTCTTTGCGGACGCAAGTCGCCTGCCCGCCGAGGATGCGCTCGATCTGCCGCGCGGCAGCGGCGCGGGCGGTTTCAAGGTGGCCTGCCTCGCGCTGTCGCGAATCGCCAATTTCGACGATCTCGACCCGCTGGCGGCCGAGCCGGGGGTAAGCCTTGCCATGATCGGCGCGGGGCAGGCGCTGCCCGGTGACAGCGATCTGGTGATCATCCCCGGCACCAAATCGACCCGCGCCGATCTGGCCTTTGTGCGCGCGCAGGGCTGGGACATCGACCTTGCCGCCCACCTGCGGCGCGGCGGCCATGTGCTGGGGATCTGCGGCGGCTATCAGATGTTGGGGCGGGTGATCCGTGATCCCGACGGGATCGAAGGCGTTGCCGGCGAGACGGCGGGGCTGGGGCTGCTGGCGGTCGAAACCGTGATGACCGCCGACAAGCGCCTGACCCGCACCACGGCCACGCATTGCGCCAGCGGCCTCGCACTGTCGGGCTACGAGATTCACATCGGTGCCACCCATGGCCCTGACTGCGCCCGCCCCTTTGCCACCGTCGCGGGGCGCGCCGAGGGGGCGACCTCGGTCGATGGCCGCATCAGCGGCAGCTATCTGCACGGGCTGTTCGCCGATGACGCGTTTCGCGCGGCCTGGCTGGCGGGGCTTGGCGCGCAGGCTTCGGGGCGGCATTATGGCGCGGGGGTCGAGGCGGTGCTGGACGCGCTGGCGGCCCATCTGGAAGCGCATCTGGATGTCGCAGGGCTGCTGGCGCTGGCGCGGTAAGGCATTGGAGAGCTTGATGACCCCGATCCCGGTGACGATTCTGACCGGCTTTCTCGGGGCGGGCAAGACCACCCTGCTCAACCGGCTGCTGGCCGCGCCGGGGTTTGGCGACACGGCGGTGATCGTCAACGAATTCGGGGCGGTCGATATCGACGGCGCTCTGGTGGCAGGGGTGGGGGCGCAGGCGTTTGTCAGCTCGACCGGCTGCCTGTGCTGCACCGTGGCGGGCGACGTGCGGCTGACCCTGCTGCGCCTTGCGGACGACGCGGGGCAGGGCCGGGGGCCGGCTTTCGGCCGGGTGGTGATCGAGACCACCGGCATGGCCGATCCCGCCCCGGTGCTGCAGACCTTCATGACCAACGACATCATGCTGGCGAATTTTGCGCTGCAAGGGGTGGTGACGGTGGTCGATGCTGCCACGGGGGCTGCCAGTTTTGAGCGCTTTGCCGAGGCACGTCGGCAGGTGGCGATGGCCGATCTGGTGGTGATCGCCAAGGCCGATCTTGCCACCCCCGGCCAGATTGCTGCCCTTGGCATCCGGATCAGGGCGATGGCCCCCCATGCCCGGCTGCTGGTGGCAGAGGCAACCCACGTGGGCGATGTCTTCGGTCTTGCCGACCCGGTTCAGGCGGTCGGGCCGCCCGCCGTCGCAAGCTGGCCGCCTTTGGCCGCGTCGGGCACCCCCGACCACCACCATCGCCATGATGTTGCCGCCTTCGGCTTTACCGCCGACCAGCCGCTTGACGCGGGCGCGATGGCGGCGGCGATCACGGCCCTGCAACGCGCCTTCGGCCCGGATCTGTTGCGCCTGAAAGGCATCGTCGCCGAGCGCGGGCGCGACCGCCCGACGGTATGGCATGTGGTCCAGCATCTGGTCAGCCCGCCGCGCCCGCTGCCCGGCTGGCCTGCCGGGCCGAAGCAGACGCGGCTGGTGGTGATTGTCGCAGGGGCGGCAGGCGGCAGGCTGCCTGCGCTGATGCAAGGCCTTTTGCCGCAGTTGCGGCGGGTGGACGCAACCGGGTCGGCCTGAGACCGCCGGTGCGAAGCCTGGAAAAATTGTCGCGCGGCGTGTCGCGGCGCCTGGCGTCTGTTGCCGAGGTCGGCATTCTGTGGCATGACAGGCGAAGCAGAAACTAGACCGATGAGTTTAGCCATGACCGAATATGCCAATCGCCGTGTGAAGATGGTCGATACCCAGGTGCGCCCGTCGGATGTCACCAAGTTTCCGATCATCGCCGCCATGCTGGCGGTGCCGCGCGAGGTTTATGTGCCGCATGCGCAGCGCGAGGCCGCCTATGTCGGCCAGAACCTGCCGCTTGGCCCCGGCCGGGTGCTGCTCGAGCCGCGCACCCTGGCCAAGCTGCTGGATGCGCTGGACGTGCAGGCGACCGAGATGGTGCTCGATGTCGGCTGCGGGCTGGGCTATTCGGCGGCGGTGATTGGCCGCCTGGCCGAGGCGGTGATCGCGGTCGAGGAAGACGCCGGTTGGGCGGCCGAGGCGCAGCGTATCCTGGCGGAAGAAGGCGTGGACAATGTGGCGGTGGTGGTCGGCCCGCTGGTCAAGGGGGCCGCACGCCATGGCCCCTACGATGTGATCCTCGTCGAGGGCGGGGTGGAAGCCGTGCCCGAAGCCTTGCTGGCACAACTGAAAGACGGCGGGCGCATCGGCTGCGTGATGATGGCGGGTGCCTTGGGCGCGGTGAAGGTCGGTCATCGCAACGGCGGTGTCACGACCTGGCGTTTTGCCTTCAATGCTTCGGCCCCGGTGGCCCCGGGCTTTGCCGCAGAGCCTGAATTCAGCCTCTGATCCACGCGGCAAAACCACAGAACACGGGCGCAAGGAGCGAGCGATGGGCAGGATCGGAAATACCCTGGCAGTGCTGGCGGCGCTGGCGGTCTGGGCGGCAGCGCCGCTGGCCCAGGCGGAAACGCTGAGCGATGCCCTGATCGCGGCTTATCGCAACTCGAACCTGCTCGACCAGAACCGCGCCCTGCTGCGCGCCGCCGATGAAGACGTGGCGTCGGCGATGGCGGATGTGCGCCCGGTGGTGAGCTTTGCGCTGCAATCCACCTATCGCAATGCCGAAGTGACCAATTTCTTCGGACAGGAATTCACCACCGATTCACTCAATACCGCGGCCACGCTGTCGTGGGATCTGACGCTGCTCGATTTCGGCCGCGATGCGCTGGCGATCGAGGCGGCCAAGGAAACCGTGCTGGCCACCCGCGAGGCTTTGGTTGATGTCGAGCAGCGGGTGCTGATCGCAGCGGTGCAAGCCTATGTGCAGACCCGGCTATCGCAGGAGATTGTGGCCCTGCGCGAAAGCAATGTCCGGCTGATCACTCAGGAACTGCGCGCGGCCAATGACCGCTTCGAGGTCGGCGAGATCACCCGCACCGATGTCGCCCTTGCCGAGTCGCGGCTGGCGGCGGCGCGCTCGGAACTGGCGGTGGCGCAGGGTGATCTGCTGGTGGCGCGCGAATCCTACAAGGCCGCCACCGGGGCCTATCCGGGAAATCTGTCTGCGCTGCCGCTGCTGCCGGAAATTCCGAAAACGCTTGATGAGGCTCAGTCGGTTGCCTTGCGCAGCCATCCGATCCTGCGCCAGGCGCAGCATGAGGTGACCGTATCCGATCTCAACGTGGCGCGTGCCGAGGCCGAGATGCGGCCGTCGTTGAGCGCGCGGGCCCTGGTCGGGGTGCAGCAAGGGGGGGTGGAAAGCGAGTCCCTGACGCTGTCCTTGAACCAGACGATCTATGCCGGGGGCAAGCTGTCGGCGCTTTACCGTCGGGCGCTGGCGGGGCGCGATGCCAGCCGTGCCGCGCTGCACCAGACAGCGGTGACGGTGGCGCAGAACGTCGGCAATGCCTGGTCGAGCCTGCTGGTGTCGTCGGCCAGCATCGTGGCCTCTGATCGTCAGATTGTTGCTGCCCAGACCGCCTTTGACGGTATGCGCGAAGAAGCCAAAGTGGGAGCGCGGACCACGCTGGACGTGCTGAACACCGAACAGGATCTGCTGACCGCGCAGGCGACCAAGCTGACCGCCGAAGCCAGGCGCTATTTCGGGGTCTATGTGCTGATGCAAGCCTTGGGGCTGTTGACGGTCGGGCATCTTGGTCTTGGCATCCCGACCTATGACGTCAGCGCCTATTACAACGCGGTCAAGGGTGCCCCGGCCACCAGCGCACAAGGGCGCAAGCTGGACCGGGTCTTGCAGGCGATCGGTGGCGGCAACTGAGCGGCCAACCATTTCGACACAGGTTCTCGACTTGTTAATGACTTGCGCGTCCTTTTCTTGTCAGCGGCGGCGGCGGCGGCTACTCTTGGGCATGATTGGCAAGCGGAGCGGCAATGTCTGAACCGATGAGTGCAGGCGAGATCGAGGATGTCCTGTCCTCCATCCGTCGGCTGGTGTCCGAAGACCTGCGACCGGCAGCAGAAGCCCCGCAGCCGGTCGCGGCGCGTGACAAGCTGATTCTGACGCCGGCGTTGCGCGTGGTCGAGGGCGGTTTTCCGGACGATGACCCGCCCGTGCCCGCGGCTGGCGGGGGCGAGGATGCGGCGGTATTTGCCGCCCCGACATCGGCGCTTCAGGCGGTTCTCGACGATATCACCCGCCCGGCGGGAATGTTCGATGCGCCATTTGCTGGTGCCTTCGATCCGGTTGAAATCGCCGCGGCCCCGACTCCGTCTGCGCCCCCACCGTCGATCGAGGCGGTGGTGGCTGCGGTCGGAGCGGCCGTGACCGATCAGCGCGCGCGGGATGAGGGCGACGCGGCGGCCGAGATCGAAAGCGACTGGGTGCCTGATGGTTGGTCCGAACCACCCGTTGCCGATCAGGGTTCAGCCGACCATCCCGCCGGTGCCGAAGCTCTGGCGGCCGAGCCGACCGATCCGGGTGAGCGGATCGAGCCGGACGCGGCCGTCTGGGCTGGTTTTGTGTCGGCCCGTGATCCGGGGGCTGCGGCAGCAAAGCTGCGCGATGATCAGGCCGAAGCCGAAGCGGTAGCGGAAATCACCGCCAGCCAGGCTTTCGCGGCCGCGGCCGCCGCGGCAGAGCCGGCACCCGAGCCAGCCGCATTCGCCGGGGTCTTCGATCCCGCCGACACCGCGCCCGCCGACACCGCAATCGACGAAGAAATTCTGCGCGATCTGGTGCGCGACATCATCCGCGAGGAACTGCAAGGGGGTCTGGGCCAGCGCATCACCCGCAACGTGCGCAAACTGGTGCGCTCTGAGATCAACCTTGCCCTGACCAGCCGCGATTTCGACTAACCGCGCGGCACCAAACAAAAACGCCCCGAGAGGGGCGTTTCATGGCGCGTGGGCAGGCCGGTGTCAGGCCGCTTCGGCCTGATCCAGTTCGGCGGCGTGGCGCCGTTCGCTTTCCTCGCGCGACAGCGCCACCGAAGTGCGCACGCCTTTGGAGACGAATTCCATCAGGCCCTTGACCACCCGCTCGTTGGGGTCGATCCCGGCGCAGGACAGCACCTCGCGGCCATCGCGCGAGCGCGCCCAGCGGGCAATCTGCTCGGACCCGTTGCCGTATTTCTTGTCGTCGGCAATGGCATCATCGAGCGCCGCCAGAACCACCGCCGCAAACAATTTGCGCGCGCGTTGGCCTTGTTCATAGTTGAAGGCGGTGCTGTCAATGAAATCGGCCATCTGATCGTTCCGTTCTTGCTCTTGCATTTTCCGACGTCCGGCGAATATGACGATTCAGAAACGATTCGGTCTTTACCGTTTGGAATGGCTGCCATGCGCCACGCGCATAGGTTGCCATTCCCCGCTACTGCATCTAGTTGCCTTGCCAGGGGTCAGTTGCGCCTATATAGGGTGTGGCCAAATCCAATCAACCTTTTTGTCAAGGTTTTGCCACAATGCCCAAGATCAACGGCAACACGATCCGTCCCGGTTACGTCATCGAGCATGACGGCGGCCTGTGGGCGGCGGTCAAGGTCAACCATGTCAAGCCCGGCAAGGGCGGTGCCTTCGCCCAGGTCGAGCTCAAGAACCTGCGCGACGGGCGCAAGCTCAACGAGCGCTTCCGGTCCGAGGACAAGGTCGAAGAGGTCGAGCTGGAATACAAGGACCAGCAGTTTCTCTACGAGTCCGACGGTCGGCTGGTGTTCATGGATTCAGTAACTTACGAGCAGATCGAGATCGACGCCGAGTTGCTGGGCGAGCGCCGCGCGTTTTTGCAGGACGGCATGACCGCCAGCGTCGAATATTTCGGCGACGAGGCGCTGAACGTGCGCCTGCCGCAAAAGGTGAAATGCCGGGTGGTGGAAACCGAGCCGGTGCAGAAGGGCCAGACCGCCGCCAACAGCTTCAAGCCCGCGATCCTCGACAATGGTGTGCGGATCATGATCCCGCCGTTCGTCGGTCAGGGCGAAGACATCATCGTGCATACCGAACTGCTGGAATATTCCGAGCGGGCGTAAGCCGCGCGGGTCAGCTTTCCAGCCACAGCCGCGCCGCGCCCGCCTGCATCTCGCCCGCCGCGCGATCCAGCCGCAGGTGGGCGATGCCGTGACCGCCGGACTGGGTGTAAAGGGTGCCGACCGGCTTGCCGTCGGCCAGAATCTCGCTGCCGACCGGGGCGGCACCTTTGATCAGCACCCGCACCAGGCCCTTGCGCAACTCGGTCTTGTGCTTCATCCGCGCCGTGACTTCCTGCCCGACATAGCAGCCCTTGCGGAAGTTGACGCCGTGCAGGTGCTCGAACCCGGCTTCAAGGATATAGGTCTCGTTCGGGATCAGTTCGATGCCGGACTCGGGGATGGCGTGCGCCACCCGGATCGCGTTCCAGTCGATCACCGGCGCTACGCCGGGGGCGCTGGCGTAGCGCCGCCAGCCCAGTGCCGGGTGGCGCGGATCGGCCAGGGCACCGGCGGGGGCGGGGCCAAGGCCGCGCGTCACGCAAAGCGGGCTGGAGGTGATCTGCACATCGGCGCGCAGGCGGTAGAGCATCAGGCGCTTGAGGGTGGCGTCGGCCAGCGCCTCGGGCAGATCAAGCAGCAGCGCGCCGCCCGAGGAGACCACGAAGAAATCCGCCAGATACTTGCCTTGCGGCGTCAGCAGGGCGGCCCAGACCATGCCCGAAGCGCGCGCCAGCGCCAGCACGTCGTTGCTGACCAGCCCTTGCAGAAAGGGCAAGGCATCCGCGCCCGTCAGTGTCATCAGCCGCCGATCGGTTGCCGCCTCGCCCTGCATGTTGCTCCCCGGTTTGCCAGACAGATATAGCGGCGGTTGGCGGCGCGGAAAGCCCTGCCGGCGTCAGCCCTTGAATTGCAGCCGGTAAAGATCGGCGTAAAGCCCGTCGCGGGCGATCAGCTCTTCGTGGCGGCCCTGATCGACCACCCGGCCCTGATCCAGCACCACGATCCGGTCAGCGCCGCGCACCGTGGCCAGCCGGTGCGCGATCACCAGGGTGGTGCGGCCGCGCCCCAGCCGCGCCAGCGCCTCGGCCACCAGCGCCTCGGATTGGGCATCCAGCGCCGAGGTGGCCTCGTCGAGCAGCAAGACCGGCGCATCGCGCAGCAGCGCCCGCGCAATTGCCACCCGCTGACGCTGGCCGCCCGACAGGCCCGAGCCGCGCGGCCCGGCTTGGGTATCGACGCCAAGCGGCAGGGTGGCAAGGAAATCCGAGACATGCGCCGCATCAAGGGCGGCCGCGAGGTCGGTTTCCGGCACCTCGTGCCCCATTGCCACATTCTCGCGGATGGTTTCGTCAAACAGCGCGGCATCCTGCGACACCACCGCGAACTGGTCACGCAGGTCGGCCAGATCCAGCGCTGCGGTATCCACCCCGCCAAGCTGGATGCGCCCCGCGGTGGGCTGGGCGAGGCCGGTCAGCAGATGGAAGATCGTGCTCTTGCCCGCCCCGGACGCCCCGACCAGCGCGGTCATCCGGCCCGCTTCGGCGGTAAAGCTGACGCCGCTCAGCACCGGCTGATCGCCATAGGCGAACTGCACGTCCTGCAGCACGATCTCGGGCGCGCCGGGGGCAGGGCGGGCGGTGGCGGGCGCGCGCGGGCTGGCGGGGGCGGTGTCGAACAGCCGGTAGATGCGCTCGAGGCTGGCCAGCGCGATCTGCCACACCCCCGACAGATCGCCCAGCCGACGGATCGGCTGGATCGTCAGGGTGATGGCGGTGAAAAAGGCCATGAACTCGCCAATGGTGCGGCTGCCGCTGGCAATCTCGCGCCCGCCCAGCAGCAGCACCGCGAAAAAGCCGATGCCGGTGGTGATGTCGATCAGCGACGGCATGGCGGCCCGGCCCAGCATCATCCGCACCTCGGCGCGCACGATGGCGCGGGCAATGCGGCGGAAGCGCTCGCTCTGATAGGCTTCCATCCGGTTCAGCTTGATCGCCTGAATGCCGTGAAAAATCTCGTCCAGCCGGGTGGTGCGCAACCCGGCCTGTTCGCGCAGGTGGCGCGACTTGGCGCGGATGTAGCGCTGCACCAGCGCCACCGGCACCACCAGCAGCGGCACCCCCACCAGGGCGGCCAGGGTCCACAGTGGCGCGATCGCAAGCGCCACCCCGAACAGCGACAGCACCGCCACCGTATCGCGCCCGACGCCGACGATGATCGCCGACCACACCCCCTGCACCGCGATGGTATCGCCCTGCACCCGCTCGATCAGCGCACCCGGCGCGGTGGTCTGGAAAAATCCTGAATCGAGGGTAAGAACATGGCGCAGCAGATCGACCTGCATCGCGGTCGAGCTTTTCTGCGCCACGCTGGTCATGATCCCGCGCGACAGAAGTGCTGTGATGGCGCGCACCACGAACAGCCCCAGAATGGCAAAGGCGACCCAGAGCAGCAGGTTCTGCCCGCCGGGGGCCAGCACCTGGTCAAACAGCGGTCGGATCAGGTAGCTCAGCGCGCCGAAGGTGCTGCCCTCGATCACCATCAGACCGAACGCCAGCGCCACCAGCCCGGCATAGCGCCGCAGGTAGCCGCGCCACAGCCGCCCGAACAGGGCACCCGAGCGGTAGCGGGGATCGTCGGGTGGCGGGGTGCGGGGCAAGCCTTCGGCCTTTCTCATGCTGCGCCCCGCGATCTATCCCGAATGGCCGCAGACTGGCAAGCGGCGCTTGGGCGATGATTGGGGCAGGGCGGCGATTGACCTATGCGCTGGCGCGGCGTAGCCAAGGTCGGCCAGCCGCAATTTCCCCGCGAGTGTGAACCATGAACCTTGCCAACGGTCGCCCCTACCTTGCCATTCCCGGCCCTTCGGTGGTGCCCGACCGGGTGCTGAGCGCGATGCACCGCGCCGCGCCCAACATCTACGAGGGCGCGCTGCACGAGATGGTGGCCGGGCTGTGGCCCGATCTGCGCGCGCTGGCGGGCACCGCTCACCACATGGCAGCCTACATCGGCAACGGCCATGCTGCGTGGGAGGCGGCCAATGCCAATCTGTTCAGCCGCGGCGACAAGGCGCTGGTGCTGGCCACCGGGCGCTTTGGTCTGGCCTGGGCCGAGTGGGCGCGGGCGGTCGGGGTGAATGTCGAAGTGCTTGATTTCGGGCGCTCGGTGGCGGTTGATCCGGCGCGGGTCGAGGCGGCGCTGCGCGCCGACCGCGGCCACCAGATCAAGGCGGTGCTGGTCACCCATGTCGATACCGCAAGCTCGGTGCGCAACGATATTCCGATGATCCGGGCGGTGCTTGATACGGTGGGCCACCCGGCGCTGCTGGCGGTGGATTGCATCGCCTCGCTGGGGTGCGACGAATACCGGATGGATGACTGGGGGGTGGATGTCACGGTGGCGGCCAGCCAGAAGGGGCTGATGACGCCGCCGGGGATGGGGTTCGTGTGGTTTTCGCAGCGTGCGCTGGAACGCTGCAAGGGCTCGGATCTGCGCTCGCCGACCTGGGACTGGACGCCGCGTGCGCTTGGGACCGAGTTTCACCAGCACTGGGCCGGCACCGCCCCGACCCATCATCTGTTCGGCCTGCGCGAGGCGCTGGACATGATCGCGGAAGAGGGGCTTGAGAACGTCTGGGCGCGGCACGCGGTGCTGGCGCGCACGGTGTGGGCGGCGTTTGACGCCTGGGGCGCGGGTAACAGCGCAATTGCGCTCAACGTTGCCGACCCGGCGCAGCGGGCTCACGCCGTCACCGCCGCCCGGCTGGGGGCACCCGATGCCACCCGGCTGCGGCAGTGGTGCGAGCGCGAGGCCGGGGTCACGCTGGGGATCGGGCTGGGGATGGCAACCCCCGATGATCCTGCCGGTGACGGCTTTCTGCGCGTCGCCCACATGGGCCACGTCAACGCCCACATGACGCTGGGGGCGCTGGCGGTGATGGAGGCGGGGATGGTGGCGCTTGGGGTCCCGCACGGGCCGGGCGGGCTGAGCGCTGCAGCGCGGCTGGTCGGGCAGGCGACCATCGCCTGACTTGCCGCAACGTCGTGGCCGGTCTAGCCTCGGGCGTGGCGGCGGCAACAGCGACAGGAGCAAGCAATGCGGAAACAGCTAATTGCCAGCCTTGCAGCGGTGACGTTGGCCGGGCTGGGCCCGAACATGGTCAGCGCGCAGGATCTGATCGGCAGCTACGTGGCCTACATCGGGGGCAACGATCTGTTCAACTCCAAGGGTGCGCGCCTGACCGAGCCGTGGCAGATATTGCGCCAGGATCGCGCCAACGTGCACAAGTTCGGGCTGGTGGACAGGGGCGACGAGGGGGATCCGTTCTTCGGCGACATCGACAACCGCGCCGCGATGGAAACCATGGTGCGCCAGGGCTGGATCGAGCCCGGTGCGGCACGCGCAATCGTCAACGGCTTTACCTTCGTGCAGGTTGAAATCTATGGTCAGGGCGGGCGCGGCACCTCGGTGCGGGTCACCGTTTACAACTGAGCCAGGCCAGCCGCAGGGCATAGACCGGCAGGGCCAGACATTCGCGCCCGATCTGCCACAGATGACGGCGCAGCGGGGTGGCAGCCAGCCCCTCGCGCGGGAAAGCGCCGGTGGCGCGCAAGCCCAGGTGCCGGGCGGTCAGCAGGGCGCGCGGAACATGGGTGTAGTCGGTCACGATGATCACTGGCGCGGTTGATCCCGCCGGGATCAGGCGCTGCGCGAAGGCCAGGTTCTCATAAGTGGTGGTCGAGGCGGTCTCGGCCCGGATCCGGTCGCGCGGCACACCCAGGCTGTGGCAGATCTCGGCGGCAACCTCGCCTTCGGCGGGTGGATTCCTGCCAACCCCGCCGGTGGTGATGATCAGGCTGCCGTCGCGCGCCAGCGCCAGCCGGGCGGCGTGCCGCGCCCGGCGCGCCAGGGCCGGGCTGGCCACACCCCCCGCCCAGACCGCCGCCCCCAGCACGATGACAATCGCCGGTTGGCCCGCGCCATGGCTCATGGTGTTCGCCACGTCTTGCCACCCCGCATTCGGGCCCCCCTGGCACCGCGGTTTCGCAGTGCCAGGTCGTGGCGCTACCTTGCCAGCAGCAGCGCTTCGTGCCGCTTGAGGGTGCGGCGGGCGGCGGTGTAGCCTTCGCGCCCTGCCGCCGTCTTGAGGTCGGGGAAAAGCTCGAGGATTTCCGTGCGCTGCGCGTTGCCCATGCCTTTCAGCGTGTAGTCGCCGGGCTGGAAGCTTTCGGTCCAGGCGCCGTTGGCCAGCACCACTTCATGGTGCTCGAACATGAAGTGCAGGTAGGACGTGCCGATGCTTTCGATCGCATGCACCCCGTTGGCCCCGGCCAGATGCTTGGCCGCCACCAGCACTTCGTGTTCATCGAAGTAAAGCGCGGTGCGGTCGTTGGCCACCAGCATGCGGTGGTTGGGGCTGACCATCATGTCGCGCTCGGGCAAGCCGTTGCCCAGGGCACCCTGACGGATCAGGATCGGTTGCAGATGCGGGTTGGCGGTCAGGTCGCGCCAGCTCAGTGCCCGCTGCCCGGTCCAGCGGATTTCCTGAATGCCGTTGTCGCGGGTGATCACCCGGTCTCCGGCGCGCAGGTTTTCCACCGGAACCTCGCCCTTGGGCGTGGCAATCAGGGTGCCCGGCGTGAAGCAGGGGATCACGTTCTCGATGTTGTAGAAGTTCATCGTGCCGGTGACATTGCCGTCGCCGTCGAGAAAGTTCACCACCCCGTTTTCCGGGTTCAGCGCATCATGGACAATGTGGAACGGCCCGGTCACCCCGTGCAGATCCAGCGTGTCGTAATCGTCGCCGCCTTCATCGCCGTTGACCACATCGCCCGCGCTGCCACCAAAGAACGTGTCGCGGTCGTCGCCGCCAAAGACGCTGTCCACGCCGTCGCCGCCGATGATGGTATCGCTGCCGCTGCCGCCGTAGATGGTGTCTTCGTCGATGCCGCCGTCGATCAGGTCGTTACCGGCGTCGCCATAGATCACATCATCGTCGTCTTCGCCGTAGATGGTGTCGTTGCCGTCGCCGCCGTGGATGGTGTCACGGGCATTGTCGGGGCGCAGATCGGTGGCGTCGGGAATGTTGACCGCATCCGGAAAGCCCGGCCCAAGGCCGCCATAGATCAGGTCGTCGCCCGCGCCGCCCGAGATCTGGTCAGAGCCTTCGCCGCCGATGATGGTGTCGTTGCCGCCATCGCCCAGCAGGGTGTCGTCATCAAGGCCGCCGTCGATGTAGTCGGCGCCGGTGCCGCCACTGACCGAATCGTTGTCATCGCCGGTGTGGATGGTGTCGTTGCCCGCACCACCGAACACGGTGTCGCGATCGTCGAACGGGTCGCTGTCGTCCGGGTAAAACCCGGGGTAGCCGCGATCCGGCAGGGGCGTGCCGCCGCTGCTGGTGTCGATGACGTCGTTGCCGTCACCGCCATCCACCAGGTCACTGCCGTCACCGCCGTCGATCGTATCATTGCCGGTGCCGCCAAAGATGGTGTCGTCGCCACCGCCGCCCGACAGCAGATCCTGATCGGCACCGCCATCAATCAGGTCGTCGCCGTTCCTGCCCTCGATGGTGTCGTTGCCGCCATTGCCGAAGAACTGGTTGGTGAAGGTGTCGCTGGGGGTCGTGCCCTGGTGGTCGAAGCCCACCAGATGGTCGCCGAATTCCGAACCGATGACCCCGTCGATGCCACCCTGAATGCTGTCATTGGCGGCATCGCCACCCGACATGGCGCCGGTGGACAGGTTGATGTCCACCGCCCCCGCCGAAGCGGAATAATCAAGGTTATCCTGCCCGGCACCGCCATTGAACACATCCGCGCCGGCCCCGCCCACGAACACGTCGTCGCCGCTGCCGCCATAAAGCGTGTTGTTGCCCGCCCCGCCGATCAGCGTGTCGTTGCCGTTCTCGCCGTAGAGGGTGTCGTTGCCGGTGCCGCCATTGACCGAGTCGTTGCCTTCGCCGCCAAATACGATGTCGTTGCCCGCCCCCGCCAGCACGGTATCATTGCCGCCGCCGGCGCGCACATAGTCGTCATTCGGGGCAGCCCCGGGCAGGACCGCGTCATTGTGGTCGATCATGTCGCCGTCGGGATCGCCGGTATAGGCAAAGTCGATCAGATCCGCGCCCGCGGTGCCATCGACATAGCCATCGGACTTAGGGGGGCAGTCGCCGTCATCATCGTGGTGATCGTCGTCGTCGTGGTGATCGTCGTCATACTCGGCGGAATCTGTCATCACGCGTCCCTCTATTCTCTTACCTCCGCCTGATACCCGGCAGAGGCATCAGCCAGCTTCC
>Ga0210028_1001491_pt1 | contig 19703 bp, 3 predicted proteins | sample CryGeymeta201513_FD_185468 | JGI IMG/M metagenome (GOLD analysis project Ga0210028, IMG submission 185468) | Groundwater microbial communities from Crystal Geyser aquifers in Utah, USA - Crystal Geyser metaG 2015-13 (SPAdes) (version 2) | ecosystem: Environmental > Aquatic > Deep subsurface >...
CGCGGCCTCCGCGTCGTCCCGCTTGAGCGCTTGGTGGGCGGCATCCATGTACAGCCCTATCGTCTCGACGGTCTTCTCTTCCGCGACGGGCGTTGCCTTGGTTCCCGTGGGCGTCGACTCCGTTCCTCGCTTCGCCTGCTTCGCGCACCCGGCGAGCGTGAGGCAGGCGATGCCGCCCGCCAGACAGGTGGTCTGCAGCGATCTCCTCACAGTGGGTCCGTGCATCTGGTAACCAGTCCTTCCTTGTCTGCGTTCCCGGGAAGGACGCCACAGGGCGCCCAAGCTCCCGACGGCTGTCCATTATACCCACAGTAGCAGGTAGTCAGACACTGGGCCCGGGAAGCCGGCGGCTGCCCCAGTCTGCCTCACCTTCCGCCGCGATACCAGCCGCGCTGAGGTCTTCCCTCGCACACCACCAGGGAGCTTGACAGCACGGGGCATTGACCCGGGAGAGCGGATGCGCTATCATGAGGGCGCCATCGGGGAGAGGCCGTAACGGAGTCGCCGCCGGGCGGGCGCCTTCCAATCCGGCTTCGCTCGGATGCCGCAGCATCGTCGTGCTGCGCTGGTGCTTCGCCACCTCGCGGCTGACTGAGCGCCAGCCACCCCTCCCGTTGCGCCGCGCCTGTGACCACGCCGGGAACCGGCATTCTGGACATGAGATGAGCATTGTGTTGTCTCGACGCCCTGGACTCTCCACCCTCCTCCCTCGCCGCGCACGCGCTTTCGCGGCCCTGTCTTTCTTCCTGATCGCGGGACTCGCCGAGGTGTGGGCGGCACCACTGCGGAACGTGCCGCAGACGCTGAAACAGCCGGACGGGTCGGTTGTGAAGTGTTTGGCCAGTGGACACGAGTACCTGAACTGGCTGCACGACGCCGCCGGGCACATCATTGTCCGCCGCCCCGACACCGGCTGGCTGGTCTACGCCACCGTGCAGAACGGCGCCCTGGTGCCCACGACGGTCGTCGTCGGCCGAGCGGCCCCGGCCGGCGTTCCCACCAACATCAACCCGGCGCGCGTCTCGCTGGCTCGCGTCGCCGTTCCCCTCAGAGCGCCCGGCCCCGCGGGCTCACGCGCGCCGGATGCGGGCGGCTCTCGAGCGCCGACGACCGGCACCATCAACAACGTCGTCGTCTATATCCGCTTTGCGGACGACAACGAGTTTTCCAAGCAGCGAAGCTACTACGACGGCATGTTCAACAAGGCCACGTCGGGCGCGAACTCCATGCGCAACTACTTCGTGGAGGTCTCCTACACCAAGCTCACGATCACCACGACGTTCTACCCAAAGACGACCGGCACGACCGTCGTCTCCTACAAGGATGCCCAGAAGCGCGGCTACTACCAGCCCTACAACTCGGTCACGAACCCCCTCGGCTACCAGAACGCCAGCGAGTCGACCGACCGCGAGCACACGCTGCTGAAGAACGCCGTCACCGCCGTCGCGGGCGATGTACCCACCAGTCTGAAGCTGGACGGCGATGGCGACGGCCAGGTGGACAACGTCTGCTTCATCGTCGCCGGGCAACCCGGTGCCTGGGCCTCTCTGCTGTGGCCGCACATGTGGGCGCTGTACACGCAGACGGTCTACCTCAACGGCAAGCGGGTCTATATCTACAATCTCCAGGTGGAGACGGCTCTGGACACCAGCGGCGTGGGCGTGCTCTGCCACGAGATGTTCCACTCGCTCGGGTCGCCGGATCTCTACCACTACAGCTACGACGGTCTCGTGCCGGTCGGGCCGTGGGACCTCATGGAGTTCGACAGTGACCCGCCCCAGCACATGGGCGCCTACATGAAGTATCGCTACGGCAAGTGGATCTCGTCCATCCCCAAGATCGTCGCGAACGGCACCTACACCCTTGCTCCCCTCACGTCCTCAAAGAGCAACTGCTACCGGATCGACTCGCCCAACACCAAGACCGAGTACTTCGTGGTCGAGTACCGGAGGAAGACGGGCACGTTCGAGGGCGGCCTGCCCGGGTCGGGCCTGCTGGTCTACCGCATCAACACCGCGCTGGACGGGAAAGGCAACGACAACGGCCCGCCCGACGAGGTGTACATCTACCGACCCGACGGGACGACAACGGTCGTCGGCGACTACAACAAGGCCCACTTCAGCGCCGATGTCAGCCGGACCGAGATCAACGACACGACCAACCCGTCATCGTTTTTGTCCGACACGAAAGCCGGCGGGCTGAAGATCAAGAACGTCACCTCAGCGGCCAGCACGATCTCCTTCGACGTGGACGTGGGAGTGACCGCCGACGGTCCCGACCTGATAATCACCAAGCTCGATGTGAGCCCGGCGAGCGGGCTTATCACCGACGCGCGCACGGTCACCTGCGAGGTCCAGAACCAAGGCAACAAGAGCGCCTCGTCGTTCAAGGTGGGTCTGTGGACCGACCGCAGCTCGGCGCCGTCTCCGGGCGTCACGGGCGAGGAGAAACTCTGGTCGGTGACCGGCTTGACTGCGGGGCAGACGACCACGCTGACCTACACCTTCACCCCGACGAAAGGCGGCACATTCCTGGCGTACGCCACCGCCGACCACAGCCGGCAGGTCACCGAAAGCAGCGAGACCAACAACGTCGGCGGACCGACGACTTGGACGGCCGACCAGGCCAACCTGACGATCACCCTCGCGGTGGCGCCCCAGTCGGGCGACACGGCCACCCAGCGCACCGCCACCGTGACGGTCAAGAACTCCGGCACCCAGGACATCAGCGGCAGCTTCAACGTGGACTTCTGGCGCAACCGGACGAGCGACCCCGTCGCCGGCGCGACCACGAAGGGCGACCAGACGTGGACGGTCAACGGGCTGGCGAAGGGCGCCTCGACCACGCTCACCTACTCGTTCACGCCGACAAGCGCCGGTTCGTTCACCGCCCGCGCGCTCGCCGACTCCACGGCTCAGGTGGTTGAGAGCAACGAGAAGGACAACGTGGTCTCCGCGGCTTGGTCGGCGACCACGCCGCAAGTGGACCTCAAGGTCACAGCGTTCACGGTCGCCCCGTCGACGGGCACCACGACGGCGCAGCGCGCCGTGACGATCACCGTGAAGAACTTGGGCACCACGCCGGCCAACGGGCCGTTCAACGTGGACTTCTGGACCCAGCGAACGTCGGCGCCCAAGCTTGGTCCCGGCGTCGCCGGCGACCGGACTTGGACGGTGACCGGCGCGCTGGCTGCCGGCGCCAGCCAGATGTTCACGTACGCGTTCACACCCGCAGGCGCCGGCAACTTCGTCGCCTATGCCGCCGCAGACACGCAGACGCAGGTCGGCGAGTACAACGAGTCCAACAATGTGGCCACGGCCTCTTGGAGGGCGACGGTCCCGCCCAACGGCCCCGACCTCCGGATCAACAGCTTGGTCGTCTCCCCGGCGAAGGATGAGCCCGGCGTGCCGCGCACGGCCACGGTCACCATCGTGAACGAGGGCACGCAGAGCGCGGCTAACTTCAACGTGGACTTCTGGCAGCACCTGTCGGTTGCGCCGGCGCCGGGACCGAACACCAAGGGCGACCAGACTTGGACGATCGGCTCGCTATCCGCCGGCGCCCAGCAATCGTTCACCTACACGTTCACCCCCGCCACCAAGGGGCTCTACCTGGCGTGGGCGTGCGCCGACACCCGAGCGACCGTCGCCGAGACCGAAGAGACCGACAACACCACGTACAAGCAGTGGGAGGTGTCAGCGCCCGACCGCGACCTCGTCATCAGCTCCCTGACGCTCACGCCGTCCTCGGCGACGGTCCAGACCACCCGGACACTCACAGTCGTGGTGAAGAACACCGGGAACGCGAGCTGCAGCGCCTTCAGCGTCGGGTTCTGGCGCGATTCGGGGACGACTCCCACTGACGTGGCCACCGCCGACTACGTCTGGGCCGTTCCGTCGCTGGCTGGCGGGGCGAGCACTACGCTTACCTACACGTTCACGGCCAGTCAGACGGGCCAGTTCACGGCGTGGGTGGTCGTGGACGTGCGCGGCCAGGTCAACGAAGCCAACGAGTTCAACAACTCGAAGTACGTGCAGTGGACTGCCTCGGCAGCGACAACGCTGCCCGACCTGACCATCACGGAGTTCACCATCACGCCGGCGGGCGGCAACGTAGGGGCAGCTCGGGAGGCCAAGTTCACGGTCAAGAACGTAGGCACGAAAGCGAACACGCTGACGCACCACGGTCTGTGGCTGGACTCCCAGATCGAGCCGGCGGGACCCACGGGCTACCTCTACTCGGGCACGGCCTCGACGTTCCAGCCGGGCGAGTCCAAGACGTTCAAGTTGCGATTCAGGCCGTCGACCGCCGGCACCTATCTGGCGTGGGTCTTCGCCGACATGACCCGCGCCCTCACCGAGAGTTCGGAGACCAACAACACCAAGTCGTTCGTGTGGAGTGTCGTCGACCCATTGCAGTAGCGCCTCGCTGCCGTGGAGCGGAGAGGCACTCGCAAAGGAAGAGCCCGCAAGACCGCAGACACCGGAGCGTTTTGCCGCCGGTGTCCAGACCCAGGAATGACCAGGGCCCAGCTCAGCGCGGAGTCGGCTGAGCGGGCTTTGAGTCGGCGGTGCCCCGCGCGTCTGCGGCCCGCTTGAGCAGGTCCGCCAGTTCCGCGGAGCGAGCGGCCGCCTCTCGCTGCCAGAGCTGAGATTCGGGGCCGTTGGGCGCGCGGCGCTGGGCGGCTGCCAGCCGCTGACGCAACTGGGTGACCAGCGCCCGGTACTCGACTGCGGCTTCCTTCACCTTCCCGGCGTCCCGCAGCGTCTCGGCGAGCCGGCGGCGGGTGTCCAAGTCGGCAGGCGCTCGCTTCACCAGCCATCCGTACTGCTCGGCCGCCTCGCGGAACTGCTTGCGGTTCGTTAGCGATTGCGCCAGCGCCCAGCGGGGGGCGGGGTCAGTCGGCGCCGCGTCGGCCCACTGACGCAAGCATGCCTCCGCTCCCTCGGGATCCCCCGCCTCCAGGCGAAGCGCCGCCCGTTCCTGGTAGGCGGCGCCGAGCCGGTAGGCGGCGCCGATCTTGTCACCCGTCCGTTCGAGAGCCTTCGCCAGCTTCTCCAGCGTCTCTGCGCGGTCACTCCGGAGAGCGGAGAGCCGTTTGGCGACCGCCCGCTCCGAGTCCGCGTCGCCGGGAGCGAGGACGGCGTTCTGGCGTTCGCGCGTGGACGATAGGTCGAGCAGCGTGAGCACCGTCTCGTGCTCTGCCGCGGCGAGTTGATGTTTGCGGTGGGTCTCGAACCGCCGCGCCAACTCCTGGTGCGCCTGGACGGCCTTTCGCACGGACGCCAGATCCTTCGGCTTATCCAGCGCCTCGCGGCCCTGCGCCTGCACCGACTTCTCCAAGAAGACCAGCAGGCTCTGGTACTCCCGAGTCGCCAACTCGTCGTCGCCGGCCCGCGCCGCCGCCGCCGCCAGTTCTGCGTGCCGTCGCAAGGCTTCGTCGCGCGTCGGCGCCGCCTGGCGCGTGCCGCAGCCTGCGGCGAGCAGCACAGTGCCCAAGGGCAACAGACCCGGCAAACGACGCCAGTGGGCGCGGGGGGGGGAGCAGAATCGGCGGGTCGAACGGTTGGACGGTTGGTTCACGGCAGACTCCTATGAGAATGCAGATTTCAGACGGCAGATTTGAGATTGCAGGACTTGGCCGGCGGGGCTGCAAGGCCGCGCATTCTCATTCGACGTGGTGCCCAACCATTGGGCGGGCATGAACGATTCCTGTGAAGACGGGTGTCAGGCAAACCGCCCCGTTTTCATCCTCAAACCCACCGGGTTTGACGTGGTGCCCCACCAGCGGGCGAGCATGGATGACTCCCCTGAAAGCGCACTCAGGACGCCCCAACTTGTTGGGGGTACGCCGCCGCGCAACTCCCCGAACAAGTTCGGGCGTCCGCCGGGCCGGCCTTGGTTCGACACGGCGCGATGGACGTGGCCTACCCGTCCGGCCGCGAGACGAAACCCCGACGCCCGACGGGCGGCATCCTCCCACGCGAAAGGGTCCGTAGTTCCGCCGTTCAGGCGGGTCCTTCGTAGCGGTGATCGCCCGGCAACGGCCCGCCTGAAAGGCGGAACTACGACTCTGTTTGACGTGGTGCCCAACCAACGGGTGGGCAGGGATGATCCCTGCTCAACATCCGCGGGTCTCGCGCAGGTCCTTCCGGTCGCTGCGTTGCTGTCTTCGCACCCGAGGACAGGCGGAAACCGGTCGGTCCCTGTCAGCCCGGCGCAAGGCGGAACTGGCTTCCGCCTGCTTTGCTGTCCGCCGCCGCGTGCGCCGGCCGAATGCCGGGGGCGCTGGCGGAGACCTGTTCGGTTGGGGCGGCGCCGCCGTTGGGGAGCGAGGCCGCGGACGCATTCGCGCGCCGGGACCGGTTGGCGTTTAGTTTGACAAAGGGAGGGTATAATCGCGTCCGTACTTCGATTGCGCAAGGCTCTCCGTGCTTTCCACGGTGTCCCAGGCAGTCGGTATTGTGCTATCATTTCACGGGCGTGATGCCCTCGACCTCATTAGTCGTTGGGGACCCGGCTCCGCTCTTGGTCCCGTGCAGTTCGACCCTGGAAGGTGGAGACAGGAATGGCAAACCCGATCCTTTGGCATGGCGAGCGAAACGCCACCAAGTCAATTACCGCACTCCTCGCCGGTGCCCTGGCGCTGCTTGGGCTCGTGGGCCAGCCGGCCAGCGCCAGGCTGGACACCGTGCCCACGACGGGTGTGCAGAAAGCCGTGGTGATCCTGGTGTGTTTCCCGGAGCAGCCAACGATCATCAGCGGCAACCTCTCGTACCGGCGACCGCAACGCACCCCGCAGTTCTTCACCTCCAGCACCGAAGCCCAACGGCACTTCAACTCGCTCGCATTCTGGGCCCCGGGCGAGGGCACGCCCTCCCCAATGGATCAGCCGGCTCAGGGCTCGCTCCGAGCCTACCTGCGGGAGATCTCATACGGCGCGCTCGACCTCGATGGCGACACGCGCGGCTGGTACAACGCGCCGCGGGCGTTCGACGGCTACCCGGGGAACTGCGACAACGGGACGATCATGGCCGCCGACACCGCAAACTACCCCAAGTCCTATGTCGACTGGGATGCGGGTAACGGCAACTACCGCTACATCCGTTTCAAGGAGCTGGCTCAAGAGGCCATCGCGCAAGCCAATTCCTCCGTCAACTTCGCTGACTATGACGGCGATGGTGACGGCAACGTGGACTTGGTGATCGTCGTCTATGCCGGCGCCGGCACCGACACCGGCACCGCCAGCATCTGGCGGCGGTTTCGCAACGATACCACCAGCACCCCGGCGGGCGGGCTGAGCTGCGGTGTGGACGGTCTGCCGACAGGCAACTGGTGGGACCCCAGGCACACGACAATTCCGAACGAGCCCGTATGGTATACCGCCAGCGGGTTGGCCGACACCACGGACTACCGGGTCACTTCCGCGGCTTTGTCGACCGATAGGGTTCTGCGGAATGGCCAGCCCGGGCTGGACAGCCTGAGCTACGACGGCAAGACGATCGACCAGTGCATCGTCGTGCCCGAGTATGCCGAGATCGGCGACATGACCAAGCTGATCGGCACCCTCTTGGGTTGGGCCGACACGGAGTTCAACAGTCAACTCCAGAGCTGGGACATGAACAGCACCGGTTGGAGGCTGAACAGCAATGACGCCTCGTACTCGGGCGCCAGCGGGACGACGTTCTGCGGGCGGAAGTCGCTCGACGGACACAGGCATCCGGGCGACGTGCAGTTCAGCTACACCGACAACACGGGAGAGTTCCCCGTGGTGATGCCCGTCACGCCCCTGTGCCGCCTCGGCGGGGACCGGCCGTCCCATCCGATGGCGCGCTGGAAGATCGCTGCCCAGTGGCTCACCCCCGCCAACAACCGCCTGGCCACCCCGACTTCAAACCAGTTGAACGTCGGCCTTCAGCAATTGGCGTCCGCTCAGAACTACGGGCTCCTACCCATCACGGAGCCACTGGCCTACCGCATGTGGCGAGACGGCCAGATCGGCAGCGAGTACTTCATCCTGGAGAACCGGCGGGCTGCCCAGGGCAACTTCGACGATCTCCTCCCCGGCAGCGGCATGCTGGTTTCCCGCGTCAACACCGGAGCGGCGCCCTACACGGATCAGTGGTTCTGGCGGCTGCTCCAAGCCGACTACAGCGCCTCGCCGGGCGCGAAGGATCCCTGGTACAGCGGCAATGACGGCAACACCGGCGATCCCCTCATCAACCGCAACGAGTTCCACGCGTACACGCAGAAGCCGTACTGGTCGCGCGATCACACCGACGCCGACAGCTTCGTGCGCCTGATGAACATCAGCGTGCCCGGCCCGACCATGACGTTCGACGCGTATGTCTCCGGCATCCTGGCGGTGATCAGCGGCCAGAGCCTCGCGCCGGACTACGTGGCGCCGAACACGCGCAATGTCGTGATGGCCAAGCTCACGCTTACCGCACAGGGCGGCGATATCACCATCGGCTCCACGCCGACCACCTTGGGCGCAGGGATCGCCGGTGCCGGCGCGGTCGCCACGATCACGGTTGCCTCGACCGCCGGGTTCCCCGACCAGGGCTACGTGAAGATCGACAACGAGATCTTCTCCTACGACCGCCGCACGGGCACCACGTTCACCGGCTGCAACCGCGGGCGGTACGGCACCGCCCAGGCTGCCCACCTCGTCGGCGTCACCGTGAGCAACATCGACTTCTTCGTGGACGAGAGCGGCTCGGACACGGACGACTTCGACCTCGACCGCGTCTACCTCGTGCGGGACATGAACGACAACGGACGCGTGGATAACGGCGAGTGGACGGACGCCAACTTCAACGGGTACGTGGACGATGATGAGGCCCTGGCCGACGCCCAGCTCACCCAGCAGACGGCCCTGTTCAACATGCTGGACGCCGATCCTATGATGGCGGGCACGCAGAAGCTGAACCTGCAGGCGGGCGAGTCGGCCAGTCTGCTCGTGGTGTACGACGTGGCTGGCGGCGCGCTCGCGCGGGTCGGGCAAACGTTGGGCGCCCGGATGGCAAACAACGGGTACGTGCGCGTGGCGATGCCCTACGCCGTCTCCTCCAGCAACCTGCCGTTCGTGACGACGGAGACCGTCATCGCCCAGGGCACACTGACCCTCAAGAGCAGCCCGCCGGCGGGGAGTTCGGTGGAGCAGGGCAGCACCAGCAAGCACATCCACAGCCTGCTCTTCTCGGCGCAGAACGACACGGTGGACATCGCCAGCATCCGCCTGGACCGCGACGGCACGGTCGCCGCCGACGCCGACCTGACGCGGGTCTTCTTAGCGGTGGACAACATTACCGACAACCTGAATTACGGGAAGCTCGACGGCGGCGACGCCGTCATCAACCCGGGGACGAACTACGTGTTCGCCAACGGCACCGTGACGGTGACCGTCCCGGACACGTTCGATTGGTACCCCGAGCGCGCCGGCGTGCAGAACCTCATCGAGCGCGACTTCAGCGGCTTCCTGGCGGCGCAGGCGAACGCGGGCGACGCGACCCTCAACGTGGACTCGGTGACCGGCTGGCCGACGGCCGGCTACGTGAAGATCGACAACGAGTACGTCAGCTATGCCGGCACCGTCGACAACGTGGCGCCGGCTGCCGACCAGTTGACCGGCTGCACCCGCGCGAGGCTGGGCACGACCGATGGCACTCACCTCCAGAACGCTGCCGTCACGTTGATCACCAATCGGCGCGTCTTCGTGGGCGTGAACGTGGCGACGACTGCCAGCGTGGGCAAGACCTTCGGCGCCCGGCTGAACGGCCCCAATTTCGTCGGCATCAACGCCGGCCGGCGCGTGCGGAACTCGAACTTCCCCAGCGTCTCCAACCTGTTCACCATCGCCGATCGGCCGGAGGAGCTGAGCGTGAACGGCGCCTCGCTGGCTCCGTCGTCCGCGACCCAGGGAACCACGAGCGTGCCCATGGAGAAGCTGGTGTTCAGCACCACCGAAGACTCGGTGACGATCACGCAGATCAAGGTCCGGCAGGACGGGACCACCACGCTCGACACCGACGTGAGCGACGTCTACGTCTACCAGGATGTCGATCAGGACGGAGCGGTCACCGGCGCCGACACCCAGCTTGGTTCCACCCAGAAGCTGGTCGGCGGCGTGGCGACGTTCTCCGGGCTGAGCCTCGTGGTCACTTCTGCGGCGTCCCAGCAGGTGATCGTCGTCTACGACGTGGCGGGAACGGCGACTGCCGGCGCGACGCTCACTGCGCGACTGAACGGCGGCGACATCAGCGTACAGACCCCGGACACGGTTTCCGGGGTCACGACCATCGAGTCGGGTGAGTGCACCATCGACGATACCGGCGACACCCTGACCGTCCAAGGAACCAGCCTCGCCACCGGCAACGTGCAGCAGGGCACGGCTTCTCAGGTGATGGCGAGTCTGGCATTTACCGCCAACCAGGACTACGTGGACGTGACCCGCCTGCGGCTCGACGAAGGCGGGAGCAGCACCGCCGATGCCGATGTCTCCACCGTCGACCTCTACTGGGATGCCAACGGCAACGGCACGGTGGAGCCCAACGAGGTGCACCTGGCCACCGGGACGTTCTCCAGCCAGACGAAGACCTTCACCCTTGACAGCGATCCGAGCGCAGTCGACAACCAGCCCCTGCGCGTCACCGAGACGGCGCCCCAGTCCGTGCTGATCGTCTACACCGTCTCACCGACAGCGACGGTTGGCAAGACGCTGAACGTGCGGCTTGTGGATGCCACCTACGTCGGCGTCAGTGCGCCCGACTCGGTAGGCGCCGCCAATCTGCCGTTCGCCTCCACCGACGTCACTATCACCGACCTGCCTGACACGCTCACGGTCGAGCGCCCGCTGAACGTCGCCGCCACGACGGTATCGCGGGGCACGCAGAAGCACCGGATGGCGCAATTGCGGCTGACCGTGACCGACGGCGGCACCAATGAGTCGGTGCTCGTGTCGGCGCTCCGATTGGATGAGACCGGCACCAGCACGCTGGATACTGACGTATCGGCGGTGCGGATCATAGACGATGTCCCCCCCGCCCCCGGCACCATCCCCAACGGCATCGCCGACAGCACCGAGCCAACGCTCGGCTTGGGCACGTTCACCAACCAGACGCTGACGATCACCTTTGCCAGCCCGATCACCGTGACGGAGGGCACGCCGCGCTACCTGCTAATTGCCTACGACATTTCGGCCTCGGCAACCTTGGCGGCGACCGTAGCGGCGCGACTGGTGAACAACACCTACCTGACGCCGGCCGGCAACGACGTGATCGCCACGACCAACTTCCCGATCAGCACGTCCGAAGTGACTATCGCCGACGTGCCCGATACGCTGACCGTGTCCGGCGATGTCGTTCCGGCGACGGCTCTGAACGGCAACCATGACGCCATCACCACGAACATCAGTGTCGCCTCTACCAACGGCTTCGCTCAGACCGGGTACCTGCGCATCGACAATGAGTACCTCCGATATGACTTCATCGCTGGCAACACCTTCTTCGGGTTGCAGACCCGAGGCCAATTGGGATCCGCGGCGGCTGCGCATAACGACGGGGCTCAGGTCATCCCGGTCCAGCCAGTGTATGGCGGTCAAACAAACGCCTTGGTGCAGCGGGTAACGCTCACCGCAGGCTCAGGCATAGTCTCGGTCCAGAGGCTCTGGCTGATGGACATGGGTGCGCCCAACCCCGTAGCCGACGTCGCGCAAGTGCGCCTGTACGATGACGCCGATGCGAGCGGGACTGTGAATACAGGGGATGTCCTGAGCGGTTCAGGGATCCCATTTGCGGGCGTCAACCTCGACGCGGACCCCAATACCACCGGAGTGCAGTCTTATCAAGTGGCTTCGGGCGCGCCGCGAACGCTGCTGGTGGTGTACGATATCTCTCCGAACGCTGGCAACGGTGACACTCTGTTGTATAGCATCGACTCCGGTGTCGACGTGGAGGTCGCAGCCCCAGATGTGGTGGCCGAGGCCAACTTCCCCATTACGTCCACGCTCCTCGTTGTCCAGCCGGGTGGCGACCGCCTGACGGTTACCGGCACGGACATGGCCCCGGCCCAGATCGCTCAAAGCGGCAGCGACAAGTTCCTGAAGCTGACCCTGCAGGCGAACAACCCAGACGCCGGCGACAACCAGGTGACCGTCGGCTACCTGCGCCTCGACGAGACGGGCACGAACGCGCGGGATGCCGACGTGTCGGCCGTGAAGGTCTACAAGGACAACGGCAACGACACATTCCTGGCGTCCGAGGAAACCTTGGTGGGTAGCGGCACGCTGTCCAGCCAAACGGTGAACGTCCAGCTCAACCTCGGTGGCGGCGTGACCGTCTTCCCGGGAACCGACACGGTGCTGTGGGCGGTCTACGACGTGCTCGCCACTGCCCAGGTCGGCTCGACGTTGGGCGCCGCCGTCGCCAACAGCGCCTACGTCACCGTGAGCGGCAACGACTACGTGGCGACTCTTGCCGCCGCCATCAGCTCCAGCAAGACGACCATCACCGACGCCGGCGACACGCTCACCGTGACCGGCAGCGACAAGGCGCCCACCACGGTGACGCAGGCCGCGTTTGACGTGGTCATGCTCCAGTTGAAGCTCGCCGCTAGCAGCGACGATGTGACGCTCAGTTCGGTGAAGGTGGGGAAGACGGGCAGCTCCACGCGGTTGACCGATGTGACCGCGGTCCGCCTGTACGAAGACGTCAACGCCGATGGGCAGTACCAGGTGGGCGAGACATTGCTCGGCAGCGGCGTGTTCACCGTCAATCCCGGGCCCCTCGACCCCGGCGAGCCGACCATCGCGGCTACCATCAGCGGCATGAGCTTCCGCGTTTCCGCGGGCACCGATCGCTATGTGCTGGTGACCTACGACGTGTCGTCGACGGCGGAAGAGGGGAAGACGGTCGGTGCCAGGCTGCACAAGAGCGGGTACGTGACAGTGCAAGGTCTTCTCGACACCGTGTCGGCCGCGACCTTCCCGATCACCTCCACGAACAGCACGATCCAGAGCGGCACCGACCAGCTCGTGGTGACGCCGAAGACGCCGGCAGTGGCGCCCGGCAGTGTGGTGCAGGGGCAGCTCGGAGTGGTCATGGAGGCGCTCACGCTGTCCACGCTCACCGGCGCCGTGACGGTGAATACGATCACGGTCGATAAGGTTGGGACGAGCGCCGCCGACGGCCACGTCGCGCGGGTCCAGCTCTTCTGGGACGAGAACGAGAACGGCTTCGTCGATAGCGGCGAGGATCAACTCGGCAGTAACGTCGTCTTCACGGCCTCCCGCGCGACGATCAACCTCCCCGCGCCGGGCTTCCCCGTCGAAGCGGGCACGCCCAAAGACGTGCTGGTCGTGTTCGACATCGCGGCCAACGCGACCGTCGACCAGACCCTCGGCACGGAGTTCGCAGCCCCAGCCAACTTCGTCGTCGCCACGCCGGATGCGATGAGCTCGGCGAACTTCCCGATCACCGGCGGCCAGGCGCAAGTCGTGGCCAAGGGCGACACGCTCCTGGTGACGGGCGGCAGCATTGTGCCCGGCGCCGGACAGAACGTACTCAAGGGCCAGGCCGACGTGGCGATGAGCTACCTCAGGTTCACCGCCAACAGCGGCTCGGTGATGATCACCAGCCTGAAGGTCGACCAGACCGGCACCGGCGTCGACCTGGACACCTCGGCTGTCGAAGTCTGGGAAGACGCGGATCTGAGCGGTTCGCTCACGTCCGGTGACGCCTTGATCGGTACCGGCGCGTTCGCCCAGAACACGGCGACCGTTACTCTGGTACCGAGTCTGACGGTGGCGGCCGGCGCGCCGAGGCAGGTTCTGGTCGTGTTCGACGTCGCGGTCGGCGCGACGGCCGGGAACACACTGAAAGCGGCGGTCACCGGGCCGGCGTCCCTCGTGGTGGCGCAGCCGGACGTGGTGGCCACGTTTGCCGCCCTCGCCTCCAACGCGGCAACCGTGGTCACGCCGGCTGACACCCTGTCGGTGTCGGGCACGAGCATCGCTCCCAGCACCGCGCAGCAGGGCCAGCCGAACGTGGGTCTGCTGCGGCTGCGGCTGACTGCCACGGGCGCCGTTGCCGTGGACAAGGTGAAGGTGGACCTCCTCGGCACAGGCACGAAGGCCGACCTCGCCGCCGTCGCGATGTACGAGGACAACGGTGACGACGTCTTCAAGCCCGGGGAGGACCTCTTGCTGGGCGCGAACGCGACGCCGGCGGCAACCACCGAGGTGGACGTGGCTCCCAACGTCGCCGTAACTGCCACGACGCCGAAGACCGTCTTCGTGGCCTACGATATCGCGGCAGGCGCGACGGCGGGGGTAACCGTCGGCGCACAGTTGCTGAACGCCTCCTACCTGACTTTGGCCGATGGGGCCGACTTGGTGGCGCCCTTCAGCACCCTCCAGTCGAGCACCCCGACCATCGTGCAGACGCGCGACATCCTGACGGTCTCCGAGCAGGTGAAGCCGGCGGCGGCAGACGTGTACCGCGGGCAGACGGACGCGGTGCTGTACGGCATTCGGCTGGCTGCCTCCGGCAACGCGATCCTGATTGACTCGATCAAGCTGGGCAAAACGACAACCTCGACCCTCGCCGACCCGTACGTGACGGCGGTCAAGCTGTACGACGACGCCGACCAGGACGGCAAGATTGACGCAGAGGAGAGCACTTCGCTGGCCACGGGCAGATTCACGTCCGGCGCGGTGACCCTGACGTTAGGCGGCTACGCCGTGAGCGGAGCGCAGCCGCGCGACGTGCTGGTGGCGGTGGACCTCTCCGACTCGGCAACGATCAACGCCAAGCTCGGCGTCCGCCTCGTGGACCAGACCTACGTGAGCGTTCCGTCGCCCGACGTGGTGCAGGCGTTCACGGGGCTGACGTCGGACGATATGACCGTCAGGGCGCCCAATGGCGCGCTGACGGTGGAGCCGGTAAGCGTCACCACCCCCGATCCCGTCTATCAGCGTCAGGCCGGGGTTATGATGCTGGGGATGAAGCTGACGGCCACCGGCGCCAGTGCCGAAGTCGAAGGGCTGACCGTCAGTCTGCCTCCCAGCGTGATAGGCACTGAGACCGACGTGGCCACGGATGGCGTGAAGGTGTATCGCGACGGCGACGGGACTCCCGCGTACCCGGCCAACGGCGTCCTTGACGCCAACGACCAACTGCTCAACCTCGGCGGCGCCGGCGCGGCTTTGGGCACCGTGACCCTCGACTCGATCGCCGGCGGCGGCGCCGATGCGCTCAGCGTAGCGGTCGGCACCCCCGAGAGGCTGTTCGTCACGTTCGACATCGCCGCGAACGCCACCGTGGGCGCCACCGTGGGCGCGGAGGTCGCTTCCGTCAACTCCGTGATCGTGAGCGCCGACGACGTCGTTCGCAATGTGAACTTCCCGATTGTCAGCGCGACACCGGTCATCGACGACGAAGGGGACGTGCTGACGGTGAGTTCGGCGGGCGCAGTGAAGCCCAATACTACGCTGGCCGCCAACGTCAGCGCGAGCGATTCCGAGATCCCGGTCGCCAGCACGACTGGCTTCGATTCCAGCGGCCTGGTCCGCATCGAGGACGAGGTCATCGCCTACACCGGCCGGACGACCGCGGCTCCGTACAAGCTCACCGGCTGCGCCCGCGGCCAGCATGGCACCCTGGCGGCTTCGCACGCCAATACCGCTCAGGTGATTCTGACCGTAGCCCAGGCCCATGCCCTCCAGGGGGCAGCACGGCAGGTTGCGCAGTGGCTGCGGCTCAGCGTCAACCCGGCCGACGGGGACAGCGCGACCCTGACCTCGCTGACAGTGGATCGTCTCGGCACCGCGAGGGATGCGGACTTCACCGCGGTGAGGCTGTACGCCGACCAGGACGCCGACGGGACCGTGAGCGCCCCCGACCAGCAGCTTCAGGTGACGGCCTTCGCCGGCGGCACCGCCACGTTCGCGAACCTGAGCTTCACGGTGACTTCGGTCGCCAGTCGCTACCTGCTGGTGGCAGTGGACCTCGCCGGGAACGCGCAGCCGACGGGGACGATCCAGACTTCGCTGGTCAGCGCCGCCGCCGTCGGGGTGGCGTCCCCGGACACGGTGTCTACGGCGAACTTCCCGCTCAGCGGCCCGATCAAGAGCATTGCCGCCACGCAAGACGCGCTGACGGTGACTCTCACCAGCTTCGCCCCGGCGACCGCGTTCCAGGGAACCGGCAACGTGCTCATGGCGCGGCTCACGCTCGCCGCCAATCAGTCGGCGGTCTCGCCCACGGCGATCAAGCTCAGACAAGGCGGCACCGCCCCCGGTCCCGCCGACGTGGAGCAGGTCCACCTGTGGCTGGATGTCAACAACAACAACCTGGTCGACTTCAGCGCCGACCTCCAGCAGGACGGCACCGGCAAGACGCCTAACGCCATCGGCGAAGCGACGTTCGCTCTCTCCGGGGTGGAGGTCACGCCGACGACCCCGAAGAACTTCCTGGTCACGTACGATATCGGTCTCTCGGCGACCGTCGGCAACACCGTCGTCGCCGAGTTGAGCGACCGGACTTACGTCTCGGCCGGCAGCACGACCGTTGTGGGCGCCTTCCCACTGCAGTCCGCCGCCACTCGCATCCTACAAGGCGGCGACGTGCTCTCGGTGCTCCGGTTGGACCTGGCGAATCCGCGGGCGCAAGCTGTCCAGGGCGAGCGATTTGTGCCGTTGATGAAGCTGCGTCTGGAGGCGTCCAGCGGGCAGATCCTGGCGCGGTCCGTCAAGCTGCGCCGGACCACGGTCAACGATGCGGAGCTCGGCCAGGATGCAGACGCCGCGTTGCTCATGGTGTACCTGAACCCCGACCAGAACGACACCGTGGACGCCGGCGACACGCAGATCGGCGTCGGCTCGTTCAGCACCGGCATCGCCACGCTGACGCTGAACACCGGCGCAGGACTCGACGTGACGGCCGGGCAGCCTCAGCCCCTACTGATCGTGGCCGATATCAGCACGACGGCGAAGACCGGGGGCACGCAGGATCTTGGCGCCCGCCTGGACGACAAGAGCTTCGTCACGGTGGAGCAGAACGGAGTGGGCGGCAACCAGTACTTCAACGACATCGTGGCCGCGCTGGTGGACCCGGAGGCGAATCGGGACGGTGCTGCCATCCCGACGGGCGCCCTCGTCTCGAACTTCCTGGGTGGCACCGAGTATTTGGACCTCATTGCCCGGGGTCAGACGTTGACGGTGGCTCCCGGCAGCGGCAGTCTCGCCACTGTCGGCCAGCAGGCCGCGCAGGGGGAGGCCGAGGTCGGGATGCTCCGACTCGACTTGGCGGTGGACGCCGATGACGTCACGGTGGACAAAGTGGTGGTAGACCTGATCGGGACGGGGACCCGCGGGGATGTCAGTGCCGTCAAGGTGTACCGCGACGGCGGCAACGGCACCCTCGAAACAGGCGTCGGCGGAGACACGCTGCTGACGCTGGAGGGAGGTGGCACGACCACCACGTTCGTTGCAGGGGCCACCGCAGTGCAGGCGACGCTCGACCTCCTGCCGGCGGGCGAGCCGACCGTCACCCTGGCCAACTCCGTGACGTTGTTCATCGTGTACGACGTCGCGGCGAATGCCACGCTCGGCGCGCAGCTCGGCGCCAGCGTGGCCCGAGCGGCCTCCCTCGTGCCCAAGGCGACGGACGACGTGGTCGCGATCACGAACCTGCCGCAGACCAGCCAACTGGTGACGGTGGCCGCAGGGCAGTCGCTCATGGTCACCAGGACCGACTATGCCGCCGGAGTGACCCAAGGTGACACCAAGGCGGTGTTCCTGGGCGTCACGTTGGACGCGCCTGCGACCAACACGGCCAATGTGACCGTGCAAAGCCTGAAGATCAACGAAAACGGCACCGGCTCGTTCGGCTCCGACATCAGCAGAGTCTACGTGTATGAAGACAAAGTCCCGATTGGGAACTTTGATCCAATCGCCGATGTGCTGATCGGGGATTCCGGCGCTGGCGCGCTCGCACCCGAAACGCCGACGCAGTCGGTCACGGTCGCCCTGGATACTTCGAAGGATGGCAGCGGGAACGTCGGTACGGCCCCGGTGGATTCGCCCACGGTTGCTCCCGGAATCAAGAAGTACCTCCTGGTCCTGTATGACATCGCCAGCAAGGCTGATACCGGCAGTACGGTCGGCTGTGAGATTCCTGACACGGGCGTGAAGGTCGTCTCCCCCGGCGTTGTCAGCGGCACCTTCCCGCTCAGTACCCGGACCGTCGCGATTGCGGATCTCCCAGATTTGCTGACCGTGCAAGGCACCCACCTGGGACCGGCGACGGCCGTTCAAGGGAAGACCGGCGTTGTGATGGCCAAGCTGACCCTGGGAATCCGGGGCAACGACGATTCGGTGACTGTTACCAGCGTCCGCGTGGATCAGTCGGGAACGGCGGCCGATTCGGATGTTGCGCGAGTGTTGCTCTACGACGCCGGGAGTAACGGCACCTTCGATGACCCCAACGATCCGGCCACCACGACCCCGGACACGCTGCTGGCCCAGGGCCAGTTCGTGGGAGGCACGATCTCCTTCGCCCTGGCCCTGACGAAACAGGTGGTCGTCACGACGACTCGGGAACTGCTCGTGGTGTTCGACGTAGCCGACAACGCGCCCCCCGGCGCGACCCTGGCGGTCAGCGTGGTCGATGCGTCTTACTTCACGGTGAATGCGCCCGACTCAGTGTCGCCGAACACCTTCCCGCTGGCAACGACCCCAACCACGGAGATCGTGAGCAAGTCGATCACGCTGAATGTCGCCGGGCAGAACTTGGCTCCGGCGACCGTGAAGCAAGGCAGCCGCGCCGCCTTCCTGAGCCTGTCCGTCTGGACTCAGACCGGAACCTGCCGCCTGGATAGCGTGAAGGTCAAGCGAACGGGCGCCGGCACGGATGCGGATGTCTCGCTGGTGATGCTCTACGCCGATAGCGGCAGCGTTGCGAATCAACTCGACGTTGGCGACACGCTGCTCGCCCAGGGCACCCTCGATCCAGCCGCGCACGCAGTCGACCTGCAGTTGGACCCGCCGGTCTCCACGTATCCCACCGGGTACCAGGTCACCTCAAGCCAGCAGCGACTGCTGATTGTCTTTGACCTCGCCGCCCTCGCGGTCGTGAGAACCGATGCTGTGGGCGCCGAGGTCGCGGAGGCAGCCAACGTGGTTGCCAGCGTGAGCGGCTCGACCGTGACCACCAACAGCGCCAACTTCCCCCTCGACAGCTACAACCCGACCAATCCCGCCACGCGCACCGACATTGCCGCCGGCCCGACGACGTTGACGGTCGAAGGCTACAGTGTCGCCCCGGACCAGGCGCCGCAGGGAAGCGCGGTGGCGATGCTGATGCTGCGCCTGATCAAGTACGGTGCCATTGCCGAGACCGTGACCAGCCTCACCGTTGACAAGTTGGGAACGGCCACCGCCAGCAACGTGGCAGGGGTCGATCTCTATGACGACACCAACCACAACAGCGTGTGGGACGCCGGCGACACCAAGGTCAACGTCCAGTCCGGTCAGTTCGGCAGCCCGGCCACGATTGCGGGCTTGGCCTATGCCGTGAACAGCAGCGACGGAGTGTTTGAGCAGCTCTTCGTAGTGCTGAAGATCGCAGACGTGGCCAACATCGGCGCGACCGTGGGAGTGACGCTGACGGACAAGACGTTCGTCACGCTCCAGGGCCAGGCGC
>Ga0210028_1001492_pt1 | contig 19698 bp, 18 predicted proteins | sample CryGeymeta201513_FD_185468 | JGI IMG/M metagenome (GOLD analysis project Ga0210028, IMG submission 185468) | Groundwater microbial communities from Crystal Geyser aquifers in Utah, USA - Crystal Geyser metaG 2015-13 (SPAdes) (version 2) | ecosystem: Environmental > Aquatic > Deep subsurface >...
TGCCATTGACTGCGGCGCTTGTGGTTCTCACGGGTTGTCTGGGGGCTATTTGCGGGCCGGAATTTTGTCGCTTGATTGGTATTCGCACCCCCACCTCCATGGGCCTGGCCGTCGGTACGGCCAGCCACGGCATAGGAACGGCGCGGATGCTGGAAGAGGATCGCCTGGCTGGAGCCGTTGCCGGTTTGGCCATTGGTCTCAACGGCCTGGTTACCGCGCTGCTGGTGCCATTCCTCTGGTTGCTGTTCGGGCTGGACTGAAGGGCTTTCCCGGGGGAAAATTTTCAAAAGCAGTACGCTGTACAGTACTTTTTTGTGGGAGCGGCTTTCAGCCGTTAAAATTGGGCGTTAGAATGGTCAGGGCGCTGAAGAGTTCTACAGAAAAAGCCACCGGAAACGCCGGTGGCTTTTTGCTTCATCAAGTTCTGGTGGTAAAATATTACTTTTTCCGGGAAGCCGCAGCGCGCTTGGCGGCCTTGAGGGGATTGATACGAATATCATCAACCTTGGCGTCAACCTTGCGGTGCGTGGCAAAATTGCAGAGCCCGGCACGCCATTTGAGTTTGGGATCGGGGAAGGAGGTACACACTTCACCAATGCTGCCCGTGGCAATGCGCTCACAGCCCTGACATTCTTCAACAATCACTTTACAGCTGCCGCCTTCAGCGGCGCAGCCGGCTTTTTTCCAGAAGGTACACTCGGTACCGGCAAGTACGGTTTGGCACTGCATGATTTTTTCCTCCGATATTTTTAGCTTGGTGTTCAGAACGGGTATTAATACACAAGAGTCCGGCGAGCTGTCAATGCTTTTTTCGCTTAATTTGATTGATCCGATGCAACAGATTGTTTAGGCTGAGGTTTATGGGTGACGAAAATAAAAATCTGCAAGACTTGGGTGAAGCGGAATGGGACGCCATCTGTGCGCGCTGTGGACGCTGTTGCTATGAGAAAATCGATTTTAACGGAAAAATCTTTTATACAGCGCAGCCCTGTGTGCAGCTTGATCCGGTGAGCCACGCCTGTCGTGTGTACCGGCAACGCGATCAGGTTCAGTCTGATTGCCAGCGTTTGACCCCCGAAAATATCAGCGCTGGATTTCTGCCCGCCGATTGTCCTTATGTGCGCAACATCACAAATTATTCAGCGCCAATCTTGAACAATCACGGCGATAAAAAGAAATAGACGTCCGAATTCACTCGTTTTTTGTCTGGGACAGATGAATTGGGCTGTGTTATTCTTCCCAGATAAATATTTTTCTGAGATATTTTTACCAACCTGATCAGGTGGAGTTAGTCATGAATCGAATCAAGTTTGGAACCTCCGGGTGGCGTGGGATTTTGTGTGAAAATTTTTCCATGGAGAATGTGCGCATTGTGTCTCAGGCGATTGCCGATCACCTGCGGGCCGAGGGGGTTGCCGACCGCGGGGTGGTGGTTGGTTATGATGCGCGTTTCATGGGGCGCGACTTCGCACGAGAAACCTCACGTATTCTTGCGGGTGCGGGGATCCGCAGCTATTTCTGTGTGCGCGACACCCCCACGCCGGTGATTGCATTCGAACTGCTGCGCCGCAAGGCCGGTGGGGCAATCAACTTTACCGCCAGCCATAACCCTTACGATTACAATGGCATCAAATTTTCACCGGCCTGGGGTGGTCCGGCACTGCCCGCAACCACCGACGATATTGAACAGCGGGCCAATGCATTGCAAGGCCAGATTTCCTACAAGGAAATGTGGCTCAATCATGCCTCGGATCTGGGCCTGTTTGTCGAGATAGATCCGCGTGTCGCCTATTTTGACAAGCTGCGGGAACTGGTCGATTTCTCCGCCATTGCCGCCGCAAAAATTAAGATTGCGGTCAACCCGATGTACGGTTCGGGGCGTGGTTATCTTGATCTTCTGTTAAGGGATGCCGGGGTCGATATTGTTGCGGTCAACGATCATGTTGATCCTTATTTCGGCGGCGAGCCGCCCGAGCCGGCCGAGGCGCATATCCAGGATTTTATCACGGCGATTAAAGCCGATCCGCACATCAGCCTGGGGTTGGCCCTCGATGGCGATGCCGATCGTTTCGGCATTGTGGATGCGGACGGTTGTTACATTGAACCGAATTATATTCTGGCGCTGCTGTTCGATTATATGATCCGCCGTAAAGGTCTGAAAGGCGATGCCGCCCGCAGCGTTGCAACCTCGCACCTGATCGATGCCGTCGCGGCCCATCATGGGGTCAAGGTTCTCGAAACCCCGGTTGGGTTCAAGTTTATCGGCGAATACATTGCCGCCGACCGTATTCTGATTGGCGGCGAAGAGAGCGCCGGTTTAACCATCCGTGGACATGTGCCCGAAAAAGACGGGATTCTGGCCTGTCTGTTGGTCGCTGAAATGGTTGCGGTCGAAGGCCGCAGCCTGGCTGAACTCCTTGCCGACCTTTATCAGCGAGTCGGTGAAGTCTATACCAAACGCGTCAACCTGCGCCTGAGCGGCGAGCTGGCCGAAGGCATCGAAGCGCGCCTCAACAACCCACCTGCGGCGATAGGTGGGCGCAAGATCACGCAAATTATCCGTCTCGACGGCAGCAAATATCTGTTCGAAGATGGCTCCTGGATGCTGTTGCGCAAGTCGGGCACCGAACCGGTGGTGCGTCTTTATGGTGAAGCCGGCAGCCGGAAGGCCCTTGATCGGTTGATGGATGATGGCCGGACATTCGTTCAAGGGGATTCGAAATCGTGAGGCGTGAGGCGGTTTCAGGAGAGAAAAACAGGCCGAAAGTACTAACCGCTTTGGTGAGGATGGGTCTATCAAATGCACAGGGCCGCTTATTGGCACAGGGACGCGGGCAAGGTTTGTTGTGATCTTTGCCCGCGTGCCTGCCGATTAAATGAGGGCGACACCGGTTTCTGCGGCGTGCGGCGCCGCACGGCAGATGCTCTCGAAACCCTGAATTACGCAGCGATTGCGGCCTCGGCTTTTGATCCCATCGAAAAAAAACCCCTCTATCATTTTTATCCTGGGCATAAAACTCTTTCCCTGGGCAGCATTGGCTGTAATTTGCGCTGCCGGCATTGCCAGAACTGGCAAATCTCCTGCCACACGGCAAGGGACGATGATGCCCCTTTGCCGCAGTTGCCGCCGGCGGAAGCGGTTGCCCTGGCGTTGAAACACAAGTGTCGATCCCTGGTCTGGACCTACAACGAACCTTCCATCTGGTTTGAATATATTCGCGACAGCGCTCCTTTGGCCCGTGCCGCCGGGCTCAAGACCGTGCTGGTAACTGCCGGATTGCTCAACCCCGAGCCCCTGCATGAACTGCTGCCGCACATCGATGCCTATCGCCTGGATATCAAGGGTTTCAGCGCGGAATTTTACCGTTGGTTGACCGGATTTGACGGTTTTGCCCTGGTGCTCGCCAATGCACGGCGTGCCTTTGGCGCGGGCTGCCATGTCGAAATAGTCACCAACCTGATTCCCGGTCGCAATGATGATGACGCCTCTCTGCGCGGGTTGGCGCACTGGATTGCCGCCAACCTGAGCCTGCAAACCCCCTGGCATTTAACCGCCTACTTTCCCAACCACACTCTTCAGCTTGCCGCCACCGAAGTTTCCAGCCTTGAACGCGCCCACCGCATCGGCCGCGAGGCCGGGCTGCCATTTGTCTATATTGGTAATCTGGCCGGACACCCGGCGCAAAACACCTATTGCCCCCAATGTAAAGCCCTGCTGATCGAGCGCCAGGGCTTTCAGATTCTCTCCTGCTCGCTGCAAACGCCTGTCTGTCCAGCCTGTGGATTCACCCTCAGCGGTTTTTGCCTGTAATCTGAATTCGTGAGGCGTGAGGCCGCCTGCTGACTGATTCAGATGTAAATTTTGAGGTAACTATTCACCCTGCAGAGCCTGAGGCCGCCATGGAACGGGTAGCTGTCGCCCGGATGGCGACAGCTAAGCTCCAGGGAGGGATTCATGCGGCCCGTGGAATGGGGGGGGCTCGGGCACTGTGACATCGGAGCTGAATAGATACAATTATGTTTTGCCCGCAGTTTGAAATTTGTTTTCTTGAAAAGTACCGCCATTCTGGCTACCCTGTGGGCGCTTGATTCTGCCTGCCTGCGGAGCGCCCTTGCCTGAGCTTGCTGATTTTCTTCAATACAGTTTTTCCGGCCTTACCAGCGGGGCGATCTATGCGCTGATTGCTCTGGGGTTCTGCGTGGTCAACAACACCATGGGCATCGTCAATTTTGTTCAGGTCGATTTCGTTTCCCTGGGCGGCATGCTGATGTTCTCGGCGCTCTTTGCCCTTGGTCTGCCCATGGTACCAGGGGTGTTGCTGGCCGTGGCCGGGGTGGCGCTGGTGGCGATGCTGGTTGAACGCTTCGGCCTGCGTCCGGCGCGCTCGGAAAACCCTCTGGTGTTGATCTTTCTCACCGTTGGTTTGTCCATCATTCTGCGCGGCCTGATTAAGCTGGTGTGGGGTAAAAACCGCATGGCTCTGCCACCGTTGACCCCCGATCTGCCTCTCGAATTCTTCGGTGCGTCCCTGTTACCCCAGGCTTTGTGGATTCTTTTTTTAACTCTGATTGCCATTGTGCTGCTGTTGTGGTTTTTTTATCGCACCCCCCTGGGTTTGTCCATGCGGGCGGTGGCGTCCAATTCAACCGCAGCGGCGGTGGTCGGTATTCCTGCCGGCCGGGTACGTTTGACCAGCTATGCCATTGCCGGCGCTCTGGGTGGCCTGGCCGGGGTGCTGGTGACGCCAATTACCACGCTCAATTATGATGTCGGTGTCCTCCTGGGCCTCAAGGGCTTTGCCGCCGCGATTCTCGGCGGCTTTGGTTCTTTCCCCGGTGCGATTCTTGGCGGGGTTGGCCTGGGCTTGCTGGAATCGCTGTCGGCCGGTTACCTGTCGAGTGCCTACAAAGATGTGGTCGCTTTCGTGGTGCTGTTGCTGGTGCTGTTCGTACGACCCAAAGGGTTGCTGGGGAAATGATTTTGTTTTTACTAAATCCCATTCGTCCGATGGGATTTATGTGACTTATGGCACTCATAGAAAGGCAAAAATGACAGAACCAGATCTCATCAAACTGCTGATGGGCAATGAAGCCATGGGGCAGGGGCTGATTGAAGCGGGTTGCCAGGTGGCGGCGGCCTACCCTGGGACGCCATCGACGGAAATTCTGCAGGCGGTCATCGATTCCCGGCAGCGTGCGCTTGAGCCTCTGCACGTTGAATGGTCGGTCAACGAAAAGATTGCCTTCGAAGTGGCCCTGGCGGCCAGTTATACGGGCAAGCGCTCGGTGGCGGTCATGAAACAGGTGGGTTTGAATGTCGCCGCCGATCCCTTCATGCGCACCGCCTATCTGGGCGTTCAGGGGGGAATGCTGACGATTGTCGCCGATGATCCCGGGCCCCACAGTTCGCAGAATGAACAGGACACGCGTCTGTTTTGTTTGCAGGCGCGGGTGCCGGTGCTGGATCCGGCCAGCCCGCTGGAAGCTAAGGAGATGATTGCAGCAGCCTTTGCCCTGTCGGAAAAATATGAAAGGAATATTGTCCTGCGCCCGACGACGCGCATTTGCCATTCGCGCCAGAATGTTGCGCTGCTTCCGCCCCTTAAACTCGACCGCCGGGCAAACTTCAAAAAAGACCCAACCCGCTGGGCCGCGACGCCGGCTTTTTTGCCCGCCCTGCACCGCAAACTCAATGCCAATCTTGCTCAGATCGCGCGCGAAGCCGACTGGCAGCCGCGCTTAACGCCGGGCAACCAGAGTCATCCGCGCACCGCCCTGGTTGCTGCGGGAATCGTTTTTTCTCATCTGGTCGATCTGCTCGCCGAGCTCGATCTGAGTGGCCAGGTCGATCTTTATCAGGTGTTGATGCCCTATCCCTTGAGCCCGTCTTTTATGGAGACCCTGCGCCGCGATTATGACCGGGTGCTGGTGCTTGAAGAAACCTATCCGGTGATTGAGCTGCAACTCGCCCATCCGGGCAGTGTCGGTAAGCAAGGGGGCGGCGTGCCGCCTGAAGGTGAGCTGACGCCTGACGTGATTCATCGGGTACTGACGGCTTTTCTTGGGCTTGAATCCCCGGCCGCGGTCGCGACCGAAGGGCGCGGCCAGCGTCCCTCTTTGTGTCCCGGTTGTCCGCACCGTGCGGCTTTTTACGCCATCAAGAAAACTTTTCCCCAAGGGATTTTCCCTTCGGATATTGGTTGTTACACCCTGGGCATGAATCTCGGCGCGGTCAACACGGTTCACTGTATGGGCGCCTGTATCAGTCAAGGGGCCGGTTTTTATCAGGCCTATGCGCAGGATGGTGAGTTTCCGACCATCGTCGTGACCATTGGGGATTCGACCTTTTTTCACGCCGGAATTCCGGCGCTGATCAACGCCGTCATTCAGCAGACGCGCATGATTGTGGTTATCCTCGATAATGCGACCGCCGCCATGACCGGTGGTCAGCCGGTGCCACACATGGGCGTGGCCGCCGGAGGCAAAGCAACCAAAGGGGTGGCTATTGAACCCTTGGTCAAGGCCTGCGGGGTCGCGTTCCTTGAAACCTGTGATCCCTACGACCATGAGCGTTTCGAGACGCTGCTGAAAAATGCCGATACTTACCTCCGCAGCGACAAGGGCGGAGTCGCGGTGCTGATTTCGCGTCACGGCTGCATCATGGATCCGCGGGTGCGCAAAAACCAGGCTGCGACCATCGTTCGCATCAACGACAAGTGCATCGGCTGCCGCAAGTGTACCAACGCCTTCGAATGCCCGGCACTGATATTTGACGAGGAAGGGCGGGTGGCGCAGGTTGACAGGGATCGCTGTATCGGCTGCGGTACCTGCATTCCCGTCTGTCCGGTTGATGCCATCGGCAGGGAGGAACCGTGATGAAACAACAGATTATTGTCAGCGGTATCGGCGGGCAGGGGGTGCTTTTTCTGACCCGGGTGATTGCGCAAGTGGCGGTGAATCGCGGCCTTGCGGTGCTGACCTCTGAAACTCACGGCATGGCCCAGCGTGGCGGAACAGTGCTCTCGACGATTAAGGTTGGTTCTTTTGCCGGCCCTTTGATCCGCACCGCGCAGGGGGATCTAGGTTTTTTCCTCTGGGAAGCCAACCTGCCGGTACACCGGGGGCTGTTGAAACCCGAAGGTAGGCTGCTGATCAGCAGCGACCAGGCCGGGGAGGGCGCCCGCATTAATGCTACGGCCATGGCGCGAGCTCTGGGCAACCCGGTGCTCGCCAATCTGGTGCTTCTGGGCTTTGCGGTTAAACAGGGCGCGCTTTTTTGCAGGGCGCGGGAATGTGAAGCGGCAATTCGTCAATTAGCGCCGGAAAAGTTTGTGGTGCAAAATCTTCAGGCCTTTGAGCAGGGAATGGCTGAGACATGATGACCGACCGCCAGAAATTTCTCTACTTTATCGCTTTGCACCGCACCGGGCTCTGGGTTACGGCCCTGTCACTGCTGTTGCTGGTTTTCCCGCTGGTTGAAAATAACCCCTATACCCTCGGGCTGACCAATCTGATTGCCATTCATGCCATTGTGGTGCTGGGTCTTAACCTGTTTATTGGTTATGCCGGGCAGATTTCCCTGGGGCATGCGGCCTTTTTCGGGCTGGGGGCCTATGGTTCGGCGATTGCCTGCGTGACCTTCGGCCTTGATTCCTGGCTGGCCATGCTGCTGGTGGCGGGCCTGGTGGCACTGGTGGCGCTACTGGTGGGGATTCCGGCCCTGCGCCTCACCGGGCATTACCTGGCCATGGCGACTTTGGGTTTGAATTTTGTTTTTCATACCATTTTATTGCAATGGGATCAGGTGACCGGCGGGCCCAGCGGTTTCTATGGTATCCCCAGTCTCAGCCTTGGATCCTTTGCCTTTGATGATGAGCTCCGCCTGCATTATCTGCTCTGGGGGCTGGCGCTGTTGAGTCTGCTCTTGTGTCTCAACCTGGTGCGCAGTGGCGTCGGGCGGGGGCTTTCGGCCCTGGCCGGCGACGAAATTGCGGCGGCCGCCCTGGGGGTTGATACCCGCCGGGCCAAGGTGAAGGTCTTTGTTCTTTCGGCAGTGCTTGCTTCGGTGGCGGGCAGTCTCTTTGCGCACACCTATGGGTTTATCAGTCCCGATTCCTTTGGGATCTTCGTCTCGACAGATTTGGTGATTATGGTGGTGATTGGCGGCATGGGCTCCATCTGGGGGTCGCTCTTCGGCGCGGCGCTGATCACCCTGCTGCCGGAATGGATGGATCTGTTCGAGACCTACAAGGATTTCGTCCACGGTGGTATTCTGGTGCTGGTGCTGATGTTTCTGCCCCAGGGGCTGATCACCGGCCTCCTTGATCTGCTGCGAGTGCAGCTGGCGCGACTAAGGCAAAAAAATGTTACGGCTTGAACAGCTCAGCAAAAACTTCGGTGGGCTGCCGGCCCTGAGCCAGGTCAGCTTCGAGGTTTTCCCGGGGCAGGTGACCGCCCTGATCGGTCCTAATGGTGCGGGTAAAAGTACTCTGATCAACTGCATGACCGGGGTGCTGCAACCCAGCAGCGGCCGGGTGCTGTTTCGCGGCGCGTCCATTAGTTCCCTCGCTGCTCACCAGATTGCGCGCTGCGGTATTGCGCGAACCTTTCAGAACCTCAAGTTGTTCCCCCGCCTTTCCGTGCTCGACAACGTGCTGACCGGATTGACCTGCGAGGCGGGCAGTTCCATGGTGATGGCGATGCTGCGCCTGCCTTATCTGCGCCACCGCGAGCGCCGGCTGCGACTGCGCGCTCTGGAAGCCCTCGATCGTTTCGGCCTGGGTGACAAGGCTGACTGGCCGGCGGCGGTGCTGGCTTACGGTGACAAAAAAAGGGTCGAGCTGGCGCGTGCCACCGTTGGCAACCCCCAACTGATTTTGCTCGATGAACCGGTTGCCGGTCTGAATGCCGCTGAAACAGCGGCCGTTGGTGAGCAGTTACATTTATTGCGCCGCGCTGGTCACACCCTGTTACTGATCGAACACGATATGGATCTGGTGATGAAGCTGGCGGATCAGGTGGTGGTGCTTGACAGCGGACAGAAGATCGCTAGTGGCACGCCCGCTGAAGTCAGACGTAATCCACGGGTTCTGGAGGCCTATCTGGGGTGCATGGAAGCGACAGCTTGATGCTGAAAATTGATAAGCTGACGGCCCATTATGATGCGGCCCAGGCCCTGTTTGGGGTTAGCCTTGAAATCGCCGCTGGTGAGACGGTGGCCCTGGTCGGTGCCAATGGCGCGGGGAAAAGCACCCTGCTCAAGTGTCTCATGGGGCTGGTCAAGCCGACGGGTGGCAGCATTCTGCTGGACGGCAAGCCGGTCGCCGGCAAGAGCCCGGTGCAAATGGTGCGCCTTGGCCTGGCCCTTTCGCCCGAAGGACGCGAGGTCTTCGGCTCCCTTTCGGTCGAAGAAAATTTGCAACTCGGCGCTGTGTCCCTGCGCCTTGCAAAAGGGGAAGAGGCGATTCGCAGGGAAGAAGTCTTCGCCCGTTTCCCGAAACTTAAAGAACGTCGTACGCAGCTGGCAGGCACTTTGTCCGGTGGTGAGCAGCAGATGCTGGCCATGGGGCGGGCGTTGATGGCCGGACCGCGTCTGCTGTTGCTTGACGAGCCCAGTCTGGGATTGGCACCTTTGATCACCGACGAGATTTTCGCCATTATCCACCAGCTGGCCCGGGCGGGCCGCACGATTTTGCTGGTTGAACAGAATGCCGCCCGCGCCCTGTCGGGTTCAGACCGCGCTTACCTTTTGTCAAACGGCACAATTGTCGAACAGGGTCAAAGCAGTCGCCTGCTGACCGATCCGGCCCTGCGCGCCGCCTTTCTTGGCGCCGCCAGTCACGAAAACCCCGCCGCCAGCCGTTTGGGTGCGGCTGGACTGACCAATATACGTTTGGAGAAATCTGCCATGCATCCGCAAAACTTTATGACCAATCTGTCCAGCGCAGCTGCTTTACGTGAACATCAGCTCAAGGGGTTGAAATGGACAGTCCAGCACGCGTTTGAAGGATCGAGCTTCTATCGCCAGCACCTGGAAAATGCGGGAATTAGCCCGGCGCAGATTGCGACCCTCGATGATTTACAACGCTTGCCCCTCACCGGTGCCGATGATCTGCGTCAGGGCTATCCCTTCCCCTTGCGCGCCGTGCCCTTTGAACAGATAGTGCGCATTCATGCCAGTTCCGGCACCACCGGCAAACGCAAGGTTTTGTGCTACACCCAGAAAGATATCGACGACTGGACGCATTTTTTTGCCCGCTGCTACCAGATGGCCGGAGTGACCCCCCTTGATCGTGTGCAGATCGCCGTGGGTTACGGGGTCTGGACCGCCGGCCTGGGGTTTCAGCTGGGTTGTGAAAAACTTGGCGCCCTGGCGGTGCCGGTCGGGCCGGGCAATATCGATATGCAGATTCAGTTTCTCCTCGATTTTCAATCGACAGTCTTCTGCTCCACCGCCTCCATGGCCCTGCTGATGGCCGAAGAAATCCATGCCCGTGGCCTCGCTGACAAGATTGCAATCAACAAAATTATTTACGGTTCCGAGCGTTCGAGTCGCGCTATGCGCCAGAAAATTTCCGAACTTTTCGGCGGGGCTGAACTCTTCGATATTACCGGCCTGACCGAACTCTATGGTCCCGGCACGGGGATCGAGTGCCCGGCCCACGACTGCATCCACTATTGGGCCGACTACTATTTGCTGGAAATTCTCGATCCCGAAACCCTGCAACCCCTGCCCGAGGGTGAATGGGGCGAAATGGTGATTACCAGCCTGGCCAAGGAAGCCGCGCCCCTGATCCGTTATCGCACCCGAGATATTACCCGCATTATTCCCGGCCCTTGCCGTTGCGGCTGTTTGCTGCCGCGCCATTCGCGCATTCGAGGTCGCAGTGACGACACCATCAAGTTCCGTGGCGTCAACATTTACCCCAGCAGTATCGATACCATTCTGTCGGCAGTGTCGGGGTTGGGTTCTGAATACCAGATTCATCTGACCCGTGACCGCGCCGGTCGCGACCATATGCGCCTGCTGATTGAACGAGCGTCGGGTGTCGATGTCGGCCGGACTCCTGAACTGGTGCATGAAGCCGGTCATCAGATCAAGAAGCAGTTGATGGTTTCGGCCGAACTTGAGCTGGTGGATTACGCCACGCTGCCACGTTCTGAACGCAAGAGTCGGCGCGTGTTCGACAGCCGCTTGCAGGGTGAGATTGTTTAATTGGGATTTCCCGGCGTGGTGATAGATAAATTGCCGCTCAACGCTTTACAGTGAGGCGGCTTTCGGCTAGCTTTTAGCAGCACTGCGACAAAGTTTTCGGTTGAAAGCCTTTGGCAAAAGGTTCTTTACGTCATTCCCGAAGTGATTTTAGTCGGGAATCCAGTTCTCTCAATGATTGAAAATGCTGGATCCCCGATCAAGGCGTTCGGGAATGACAATCTTTTTTGTGAAAGGCGCTTGAGTAACGGAATGGTTTTCATCGCAACCCTAAAGGGAGATTTTTACGTGGCAGACATTATTGATGGTAAAGCGATTGCGGCCAGATTGCGTGGCGAGATTGCCGCCGACACCGCTGCACTGGTTACGGAGGGGATTACCCCGGGATTGGCCGTGGTGCTGGTCGGCGAAGATCCCGCCAGTCGGGTTTACGTTTCCATGAAGGAAAAGGCTTGTGCCGAGTGCGGGATTTTTTCTATCGAGCATAAGTTGGCCGCCGATACCACCGAAACTCAGCTGCTGGCGCTGATCGCTCAACTCAATATTGATGACCGCATCGATGGCATTCTGGTGCAGTTGCCCCTGCCGTCGCAGATCGACGAAAGTAAGGTTTTAGAAGCCATTTCCCCCACCAAGGATGTCGATGGTTTTCACCCCTATAATGTTGGACGCCTGGCCACGGGCAATCCCCTTTTTCGTCCCTGCACGCCTTACGGGGTGATGAAGCTCCTTGAAGAAACCGGCGTTGATCTTAAAGGGAAAAGTGTGGTGGTGGTGGGGCGTTCCAATATTGTCGGCAAGCCGGTGGCCCTCATGTGCCTGGCCGCCCATGCTACGGTGACCATTTGTCATTCGCGTACCACCGATCTGGCGGCGCGGGTAGCGAGCGCCGATGTGGTGATTGCTGCAGTCGGCGTGCCTGAAATGATTAAAGGTGACTGGATCAAACCGGGGGCGGTGGTGATTGATGTCGGGGTCAACCGGGTTGGCGACAAGAAGCTGGTCGGCGATGTCGAGTTCGCGTCAGCGGCGAAAAATGCCGCGGCCATTACCCCGGTTCCCGGTGGGGTCGGGCCGATGACCATTACCATGTTGCTCTACAATACCCTCGAAAGCGCCAAACGCCGGGCGACGGCTTGAAAAAAGTGTCCCAATAGGCAAGGAAAACTCAATTGGAGGCTCCATGAAAAAAACCGTGCTCAATCAAACTCATCGTGATCTGGGCGCCCGCATGGTGGAATTCGGCGGCTGGGATATGCCGGTGTTGTACCGCGGGGTGATTGCCGAGCATCTGGCGGTGCGCACTGCGGCCGGGTTGTTCGATGTTTCGCACATGGGCGAAATCCAAGTCAGCGGACCCCAGGCCCAGGTCTTTTTGCAGTACGCGACCATTAACGACGTCGCAGCGCTCACCGATGGCCAGGTGCAGTACAGCGCCCTTTGCTATCCCCATGGGGGGCTGGTCGACGATATCACCGTCTACCGCTTCAACGCCGAAAAATTCATGCTCTGTGTCAACGCGGCCAACAGCGATAAGGATTTTGCCTGGTTGCAGCAGCTGGCCCTGGAAAATCCGGGTGATTATCAGCTCATCAATCGCAGCAATGACTTTGCCCAGCTGGCCTTGCAAGGGCCCGAGGCGGCGGCAATTCTATCCGGGATGACGGGCGTTGATCTGCTGTGCTTGTCGACCTATCATTTTTGCGAGGGCGATGTGGCCGGAATGCCGATGATCATTTCACGTACGGGCTACACCGGCGAAGATGGGTTCGAGCTTTACTGTTCCCCTGCCGCTGCTGTTCCCCTGTGGACGGCGCTGCTGGAGCAGGGTGCCTCGGCAGGACTGGTGCCGGTGGGCCTGGGCGCGCGGGATACCCTGCGCCTCGAAAAAGCCTATGCCCTCTATGGCCATGAACTGAGCGAGCAGATTCTGCCCCTGGAAGCGCGTCTCGGCTGGATTACCAAATTTGAGCAGGGCGATTTTTGTGGCCGCGATGCCCTGCTTGCCGCAAAAACCGCAGGTCTCCCCCGTCAGCTCATCGGCTTGCGTTTGACCGAGCCCGGCGTGCCCCGCGAACATTATCCGGTGTGGGCAGCCGGTCGCCAGGTGGGCGAAGTCACCAGTGGCACTATGTCACCCAGTTTGCGTCAGGGAATTGCCCTGGCGCTGGTTGAAACCAGGGTTGCAACCGCGACCAGTGCGTTGAAGGTGGTGATTCGCGGGCGCGAAATTGCCGCAGAAAGAGTCAAACTCCCCTTTGTCTAACCCCGAATTCCTTGATGGAGGAACGCATGGATTTTCCTGACGATCTCAAGTACACCGAAGAACACGAATGGGCCTTGCTCGAAGGCGATCTGGTCAGTATCGGCATCACCGATTTTGCTCAGCATCAACTTGGCGATGTGGTTTTTGTTGATTTGCCTGCAATTGGCGAACGCGTCGAAACCGGCAAAGCCTTTGGGGTGGTGGAATCAGTGAAAACTGTCTCCGATGTCTATGCGCCGCTGTCCGGCGAAATTGTCGAAATCAACAGCGAGCTGCTTGATGCGCCCGAAACCGTCAATAATTCGCCCTACGATGACGGCTGGATGGTGCGCATCCGCCCCGATGATGCCGCCGACCTCGATGCGCTGATGGATGCGGCAAGCTATCAGGATTTCATCGAAGAAGAGTAAGCTCTTTATCCTGTCTGTCGGAGCGCCGCTGCAAAAGATGACCGCAAATGCAGGAACCACGAATAGACACGAATGTCAGCCGAGATTAAAACATTAGAGTTCATTGGTGTTCATTCGTGGTTAAAGGTTTTCTCTGGGCCTCTGCGGCTCTGCGCGAGAAGTCTTGAGGTGGTTGCTGAATGGTGACCACATATTAAGGGGGGCAGGTGTTTCAGGGGATTGCGATCTAAAACCTTCATCCACGGGATGCTTTTATGCGTTATCTGCCGCACACTGATCAGGAAATTGCCGTCATGCTCGAACGCATCGGCGTTGCCGACCTTGAGGATCTGTTCAGCGGGATTCCCGCCGCCTGCCGCCTGCCGCGGGAGTTGAACCTGGAGCCACCCCTGGCCGAGGCGGCGCTGCAACAGCGTCTGGAACAACGGGCGCAGGCGAACCGGGCCGACAGTAGCTGGCACAGTTTTCTGGGGGGCGGATACTATAACCATCATATCCCGGCGGTGATAGATCATCTGATCAGTCGCAGTGAATTTTATACCGCTTATACGCCGTATCAACCCGAAATCAGCCAGGGCACCTTGCAGGCAATTTTTGAATTTCAGACCCTGATCTGCCAGCTGACCGGCCTCGATGTTGCCAACGCTTCCCTCTACGATGGCGCTTCGGCCTGCGCTGAAGCCGTACTCATGGCCCTGCGCTGCGCCCCCGGATGTCGTCGCCTGCTGATATCGCGCGGCTTGCACCCGCGTTACCGCGAGGTGATTGCGACCTATGTCCGTTATCTGGAGGTTGAGCTGGTCGAAGTCCCTCTTGATGCGAGCGGGATGACGGATCTTGCGGCTGTTGCCGCACTCCTTGATGCCCAGGTGGCGGCGCTGGTGGTGGGTTACCCCAACTACCTGGGAAGCATGGAAGCTCTTGCCGAACTCGCTCGACTGACGCACGAGGAGCGCACGCGGCTGGTGGTGGCCTGTGCCGAACCCCTGGCTCTGGCCCTCTATCAATCGCCGGGTGAACTGGGAGCCGACATCGTCGTCGGCGAGGGCCAGAGTTTTGGTCTCCCCCTCACCTTTGGCGGGCCGGGAGTGGGTTTCATGGCGGTACGTCAGGCCGATATGCGCGCTCTGCCGGGGCGGTTGGTGGGGGAAACCCGCGATATGGAAGATCGCCGCGGTTTCGTGCTGACCCTCGCCACCCGTGAACAGCATATCCGGCGCGAAAAGGCGACCTCGAATATCTGCTCCAATCAGGGTATCTGCGCGGTGATGGTGGCGATTTATCTGGCCCTGCTGGGTAAAAATGGCCTGCCGCAGCTGGCGCGTGACAATTATGCGCGGGCCGCTTATCTGCGCGAGAAGATTGCGGCGTTGCCAGGTTTTTCCGTGCCTTTTGACGCCCCGTTTTTTAACGAATTTGTCATTTGCTGCCCGCAGCCAGCTGCCGAAATTCTGCGGCGCCTCGAAACCGATAAAATTCTCGCCGGCATCGATCTGGTGCGCGATTATCCTGAAATACCTCAGGGTTTGCTGGTGTGCGTCACCGAACAGAACAGTCGGGCGCAACTCGATCGCCTGGTGGCGGCATTGCAGGGAGGTTGCTCATGAGTGCGATTGACAGCAAAGGGCTGATCCTCGACGAACAGCTGTTGTTTGAACGTTCGGTGGCCGGGCGCTGCGGTTATGACCTTGCCCCACTTGATGTGCCGCCTGCTGCCCCCCCTGCGAATCTGGTGCGCGCGCCGATTGAGGGTTTCCCTGAGTTATCGGAAATTGACGTGGTGCGCCATTATACCCGGCTTTCGACCTGGAATTACGGCGTTGACAGCGGTTTTTATCCCCTGGGGAGCTGCACGATGAAATATAATCCCAAGGTCAACGAACAGCTGGCGCGTCTGCCCGGTTTCAGTCAACAGCATCCGGCCATTCCCGAACATCTGAGCCAGGGCTCGCTGCAACTGATGTACGAACTGCAACAGGCTCTTTGTGAAATTTCCGGATTTCCGGCTTTGACCCTGCAACCTTCGGCCGGCGCTCAGGGCGAATTTGCCGGCATGTTAATGATTCACGCCTGGCACCAGGCCCAGGGCAATCGGCGCCACAAGGTGTTAATTCCCGATACCGCCCACGGCACCAATCCGGCGTCTGCTGCCCTTTGTGGTTATCAGGTGGTGCCTATTGCTTCCGACGGGGTGTTGAGTGTCGCGGCGGTGGCGGCGGCGATGGATGAGGATGTCGCGGCCTTAATGGTCACCAATCCCAACACTCTTGGGCTCTTTGAAGCGCATATCCGTGAAATCTGCACCCTGGTTCACGAACGCGGTGGCCTGGTCTACTGCGATGGGGCTAACTTGAATGCCCTGCTGGGCGTCTGTCGTCCCGCTGATCTGGGGATTGATGTCATGCACTTCAATCTACATAAAACCTTCGCCACGCCCCATGGCGGTGGCGGGCCAGGGGCCGGGCCCGTAGGGGTCAGCGCAGCCTTGGAGCCATTTCTGCCGCTGCCGGTAGTGGTTCAGGAGCAGGGTGTCTACCGCCTTGACTGCGACCGCCCCTTCTCCATCGGGCGTTTGCGCACCTTCGCCAGCCAGTTCGGGATTCTGGTGCGGGCCTATGCCTATGTGCTGACCATGGGGGCGGCAGGGTTGAAAAAGGCGACCCAGCTGGCGGTGCTGAACGCCAACTATATTCGTGCCCGTCTCGAAGCGGCCTATCATCTGCCTTATGTGCAGCGTTCGTTGCATGAAGTGGTCTTCAGCGACGCCCATCTGCCTAACAACTGCCATACGCTGGATGTCGCTAAGCGGCTGCTGGATTATGGCTATCACCCGCCGACGATCTATTTCCCCCTGGTGGTTCAGGGGGCGCTGATGATCGAACCGACGGAAACCGAAAGCCGGCAGGTGCTGGACGAATTTTGCGATGCGATGCTGGCGATTGCTGAAGAAGCCGAGCATCACCCCGAATTGCTCCACCAGGCCCCGGTCAATGCCCGCACCCGCCGTCTTGATGAAACCCTGGCCGCACGCAAGCCCCGGTTGAAATGGCAGCCATAGAACCATTGCCGAAACATTGAGCCTTGCCGCTTTCAGGTGGCGGTGAGAGCGCGTCGATTCTTTTTATGTCTGCATTGCAGGAGGGTTTTTTATGTCGTCAAAAAGTGCACTAATCACCGGGATTACGGGACAGGATGGTTCCTATCTGGCCGAATTTCTGCTGGATAAGGGGTATAGCGTTCACGGTATTAAACGGCGGGCATCCCTGTTTAATACGGAGCGGGTCGATCATATTTATCAGGATCCTCATGTTGAGAATGCACGCTTTCATCTGCATTACGGCGACTTGAGCGACGGTTCCAACTTAACGCGAATCATTCAAGAGGTGCAGCCCGACGAAATTTACAATCTGGGCGCCATGAGTCACGTTGCGGTTTCCTTTGAATCGCCCGAATATGCCGCCGATGTCGATGGCATAGGCACTTTACGGATTCTGGAAGCGATTCGCCTGCTTGGTCTGACTCAAAAAACCCGTTTTTATCAGGCTTCAACTTCGGAACTTTATGGCCTGGTGCAGGAAATTCCGCAGAAAGAGACGACCCCTTTTTATCCGCGTTCGCCCTATGCGGTGGCCAAGATGTATGCCTACTGGATTACCATCAACTTTCGCGAAGCCTATGGTCTTTACGCCTGTAACGGTATCTTGTTCAATCATGAATCTCCGCGTCGTGGTGAAACCTTTGTTACCCGTAAGATTACCCGGGCCCTGGCCAACATGTCTCAGGGGCTGGAAGAATGTCTCTACCTCGGAAATATGGACGCGCTCCGCGACTGGGGGCATGCCAGAGATTATGTTGAAATGCAATGGCTGATGCTGCAACAGGCGCAACCTGAAGACTTTGTTATTGCCACCGGCGTGCAGTATTCGGTACGCCAGTTTGTCGAATCTGCGGCGGCCGAACTGGGGATTTCCCTGCGCTGGGAGGGGCAGGGTGTCGATGAAGTTGGCATTATCGCGGCGATCACAGGGGAAAAGGCGCCGGCCTTGAAAATCGGTCAGAAGATCGTCGCGGTCGATCCGCGCTATTTCCGCCCGACCGAGGTTGAAACCCTGCTGGGGGATGCGTCGAAGGCGAAGGAAAAACTGGGCTGGGTGCCGAAAATCAGTTTCCAGGAATTGGTGCGCGAGATGACTCTAGCCGACCTGGAAACCGCGAAACGTGCGCGCCTGCTGAAAGACCATGGTTACAAAGTGCTGATGACGAAAGAATAATGATGGCGTCGCAAAAACTCACCAACTGTGGCGCCCGTCTGAGAAGAGTCGCAAGGGTCTCACTGCTTCGACGGACGCGAGTACGCCTCATTGTTCGACCATTGCGCGCCTTGCATTTGGCGCTCTAGCCATCAGATCTGATACTTTTGCGAAAGTATCAAAAATTACAACTGACGATGGAGGGCTGCTGTTCACTTTGAAGACGCGGAGAAAGGAAAGCCCGATGGCTGAAACAACTCGCCAGATTCAACTCGGTCAGGTGAGCGTTGGTGGCGGGGCGCCGGTGTCGGTACAGTCCATGTGCAATACTGATACCCGTGATACCCCTGCAACCCTGGCGCAGATCGAAGCTTTGGTTGCCGCCGGCTGTGAAATTGTGCGCTGTGCGGTGCCCGATATGGATGCGGCGCGGAACCTGGGGGCGATTGTTGCTGCTTGCCCTTTGCCGCTGGTCGCGGACATTCACTTTGACTATCGCCTGGCCCTGACCGCCCTCGAACAGGGGGTGGCCGGTTTGCGGTTGAACCCCGGCAATATTGGCGAGCGCTGGAAGATCGCCGAGGTGGTCAAGGCTTGCGCTGAACGCCGAGTCCCCATACGGATTGGGGTTAATGGGGGCTCGTTGGAAAAGGAATTACTCGCAAAATATGGTCATCCAACCGCCGAAGCCATGGTCGAAAGTGCCCTCGGGCATATCCGCCTGCTTGAAGAGCTCACGTATCAGGAAATCAAGGTCAGTCTCAAAGCTTCGAACATTCGCCGCACGGTCGAGGCCTATCGGCTGCTGGCGCAACAGGTCGATTACCCGCTGCATATCGGCATTACCGAAGCGGGTACCACCTGGAGTGGTACAATTAAAAGTGCCGTCGGTCTTGGAACCTTGCTTTACGCAGGGCTTGGCGATACCCTGCGCGTTTCCCTCACCGGTGATCCGGTAGAAGAGGTGCGGGTTGGTTTCGAAATTTTGAAAAGCCTCGGCTTGCGCCAACGCGGGCCGGTGTTTGTCAGTTGTCCGACCTGCGGGCGTTGCCAGGTGAATCTGATCGCGGTCGCGGAAGAGGTCGAGAAGCGTTTGCACGATCTGCCACTGCCCCTGACAATTGCGGTCATGGGGTGCGTGGTCAACGGGCCGGGCGAAGCGCGGGAGGCAGATCTGGGTATCGCCGGGGGCAAGGGGCAGGGGTTGCTCTTCCGTCAAGGCGAAGTGGTGCGCAAGGTCGCCGAAGCCGAGCTTGCCGATGCCCTGGTTGAAGAAGCTTGGGCACTGGTGCGGGAGCGCCAGGCGGCGGTTTGCGTTTCCGGCCCTGCCAGTGTTAATTATAACCAAGATGCTTAATGGCTTGGGGCTGAAGATACGGATTTGTCGCAGGGTCGCTGAAAAAAATGTAACGCTTCAGCACTTTTTTTGTGGGAGCGGTTTTCAGCCGCGAGGCATTGCGATTACCGACGACCCTTGGAGGGGTGGGGAAGAGTCTCAAAAGAGGAACTCTTCCGCTCCGTAGAACCGAGCCCGAGACCCCCATTCCATGGGCTGCATGA
>Ga0210028_1001507_pt1 | contig 19622 bp, 24 predicted proteins | sample CryGeymeta201513_FD_185468 | JGI IMG/M metagenome (GOLD analysis project Ga0210028, IMG submission 185468) | Groundwater microbial communities from Crystal Geyser aquifers in Utah, USA - Crystal Geyser metaG 2015-13 (SPAdes) (version 2) | ecosystem: Environmental > Aquatic > Deep subsurface >...
AAAATTTTCTGTTAAATATTTATTTTGAGATAAAATATCGAGAATATTTTTTTGAGTATCAGTAATTATTTTTGATACTTTCATGCAGAAAGTAAAAATTGTAAATATTTTTTCTTTTGTGGGTCGATGTCTAAAACTGGTAAGAATTTTTTGAGTTGTAGGTGTGGCAATAATTCGCCATTAAGGCCAAAATTTATTAATTGTTCTAATTTCCAAATGGTGAATTTATCCTTATTTTTGGCTAATTTACTGATATCTGTCGACCAATTGTACATAGGGTATTATACCATTTTAAATGGTATTTAAATCAATGTTAGAATAGGCTATGGAATCGCAGGTGGAGGAAATTAAAAAAAAGCTTGATATTGTCGATGTAATCAACCGGATGTTACCCCTCAAAAAACGTGGACGACACTATGTTGCCAACTGTCCTTTTCATCAAGAAAAAACACCGTCATTTACGGTATCTCCGGAAATGCAGATTTTTAAATGTTTTGGCTGTGGCAAGGGTGGTGATGTTTTTACTTTTTATGAGGAATTTAATCATGTTGATTTTCGTGAAGCATTGGAAGAACTGGCTAAAATTGCGGGAATAAAACTTAAAAATAGTTTTGATGAAGGGCAGAACAAAAATAAGAAAAGAATTTTGGAAATAAATAATGAAGTGGCGAAGTTTTATCACTATATGTTGGTGAAACATCCGCTGGGAGCAGTGGCGAAAAAATATGTGATGGATAGAGGGATTAGTGACGAGACAATTAAATTATTTGGAATTGGATATAGCCCAGAGCAAGTAAGTTTAATTGCCAATTATTTAAAAAAGAAAGGATTTTTTGATAGTGAGCTAATAATGACGGGAACATTTGGAAATAGTTCATATAGTAATCGCTTATATGACCGATTTATGGGTAGATTAGTGTTCCCCTTAGTCGATTTTAGAGGGCAAATTTTGGGATTTTCGGGTCGAGTATTACCTGGGGCAAACCCGGCAGTGGTCGGGCAGAAGGCCAAATATATTAACTCACCAGAGACGGAAATTTATCACAAAAGCCAAATGGTGTTTGGATTAAATTTGGCAAAAGAAGCCATAAGACAGGATAGTACGGTAATTGTGGTGGAAGGTGAATTTGATATGATTTCACCATATCAAGCTGGAATAAAAAATGTAGTGGCTGTCAAAGGGACAGCCTTTACCGAAGAACAACTACAACTGTTACGCCGATATGCGGAGACATTAGTGCTAGCATTAGATGCGGACTTTGCCGGCAACCATGCCGCCATCCGGAGTATTGAGCTGGCTGAAAAACTAGATTTTGATATAAAGGTGGTTGATCTTTTGGGAAAATTTAAAGACCCCGATGAAGCAGTCCGAGATAATCCAGAGTGGTTTAAAAAGCGGGTGGAAGAGGCGATTTCGATTTGGGATTTTATTATCAATAGTGCGGTAAATACTTTTGGGCTAGAAAATAATAAAGGCAAAAAAGAAATTTTAAATATGGCTTTGCCATTTATTTCACGCATTAAAAGTGAGGTAATTAGGTCGGACTATTTGCACAGACTGGCCACAATAATTGGTTCGGATGTAGAGTCGGTAAAAAAAGAAATGGAGAGGAAAATTTCCAATTTCCAATTTCCAATTTCTAATAGGGAAATGATAAAAACAATTTTAGTCGAAAAAGAGCCAGAGAGAGATAAAAGAGATGAGGCTGAAGAAAGACTAATGACTTTAATTATGGGGGCGAAAAACAAATTGAAAGTTGCTAAAAGAGTTGACGCGGATTTAAAGTTTGCCACCATTAAATGGCAAAAAATAATGGATTTAATTTTGGCAAATAGAATTGATTGGGAAATGCCACTGGAAAATGTTACTGAAGAACTAAAGGATATATTTGGCAGTACATTTTTAATGGCTGAAAGTGAATCGATGGAAAGTTTTCATCGTAAAAAAGAAATTGATAAAATTGTGGCAAAATTAAAATCAATTGATTTAAAAAAACAAATTGCTGATAGTGCCCAAAGAGTGGCTAAATTTGAAAGAGAAGATAATGTAGAAGAATTAAATAAAGCAGAAAAGGAGAATATTGCCGCTCTTTTGCAATTATCCAAGTGGCAAAAGATACAAAAGTGATAGAATATACGCTATGGCAGCATCACTAGATTTTTCGTCAATCAAAACAAAATTAGTGGCACAGGGGAAAAAGTTACGCTATTTGACAAACGAGGAAATTTTGGCGCTGGTGCCAGAACCGGAAAAATATATTGAACAGCTGGATAATTTATTTGACTATTTGTTTGAAAAAGGGGTTGATGTTTTTGATAAAGTTGAATCAAAAGAGGCACTGGAAATTGAAAAAGATAAGGTAACAAATGCCGATTTGATGGCATTATTGTCACAAAAAAATAGTGTGGACAGTGTCCGAATGTATCTTAAGGAAATTGGAAAAGTTGATTTGATTAATTTTGAAAAAGAAGTGGAACTGGCCAAATTGATTGAAAATGGATCAGATATGGCTCGGGCTGATTTGATTAATGCCAATTTAAGACTAGTGGTGTCAATTGCTAAAAAATATATTGGGCGAGGGTTGACATTTTTAGATTTGGTACAAGAGGGAAATCAAGGTTTGATGCGGGCGGTGGAAAAATTCGATTGGAAACGCGGGTTTAAATTTTCGACGTATGCCACCTGGTGGATACGGCAAGCTATTACTCGGGCCATTGCTGATCAGGCCAAAACCATTCGGATTCCTGTCCACATGGTGGAAACTATCAACAAAGTTTACAAAGCGACTCGGGCTTTGACCCAACGACTAGGTCGTGAACCTTTAATCAACGAAATTGCTGATGAAGTGGAGATAACGATTGAAAAAGTTGAAGAAATTTATCGAATTTCTCAAGATACGACATCATTAGCCACACCGGTGGGTGATGATGAAGATTCATTTTTGGGTGATTTTATCGAAGATACCACCCAGCCCAGTCCTTACGATGAAACTGCCAAAGAATTACTCCGTGAATCAATCGAAGAGGTTCTGGGAAGTCTCGATGAGCGAGAATCAAAAGTGTTATCACTTCGTTTTGGTTTAGTGGGAGAAACACCAAAAACATTGGAAGAAGTGGGGAAAATTTTTAATGTTACTCGTGAACGGATTCGCCAAATTGAAGCTAAGGCATTACGAAAATTGAGGCATCCTTCACGAAGAAAGAAGTTAATGGATTATTTGGAATAAAAACTACACGTCATTGCGAGGAGCAAATAATAGCGACGTGGCAATCTCGATGGAATTGGTACAGCTCAAATTTAAAACATTGTAGAGACGTTGCATGCAACGTCTCTACAAAAACAAGAAAATGGCTTTCTAAATTCCAACGAGATTGCTTCGTCGAAGACTCCTCGCAATGACGTGTTTTCAAATTTTTTTTAAAATATTCAACACCTCTTGGGGGGTGTCAACGACAGTGACGACGCGTTTTTCGATGGATTCGTAATTCATATTTTTTTCAATTAATTCAATTATTTGTTTCCATTCTTTGCCAAAAAATATGACAGGTTCGTGGTGTCCATATTCAAATTTGGCATTTTCCCAAATTAGACCAACTTCGGAAAGAGTGCCTGTTCCCCCCTTAAAAACCACAAACGCGTCGGTAATTTCAACTAATTTGTCGAGACGACCAGGATATGATTTTTCGTAATAAGTTTTTGATGAATATTTTAGATTTTCATCGTCAATGCCTTCGTAATTATTGGGGACAAATTTTGGATCCATGACCACCAACTCGACATGACCATTGCCCGCTTTGGCACCCGAGGTCGCCGCTCCCATAATTCCTTGGCCACCACCATTGACAATAATATAATTATTTTCTGCTAATAATTTGGCGGTGTTATAGGCTGATTTGTAAGTGTCACTATTTGGTTTAATATCGGCATCGCCCAAAAAAGCAACACGGATAATTTTTTTAGTCGTCTTTTCCATAGTTAATTAAATCAAAATAATTATGGTAACTATATATGATATCAACACCAGATTCTTTTAATTTGTCAAAATTTTCTAGACTAGCACCACCATCGAGAGCGACTAATTTGCCAAAACTTTTGGCTTGTTTTATTTTGTCGTAGATATTTTCATCTAAGGTCTCGGGGGTAAAGCCCATTTTGCGGCCCATGATTAATATCAAATCAGTTTCGGCTGGTATATCTACAATTGGAGTATCAATATCAAATGCCAACCCGGCCTCGGTCCCCATATCCTTAATACTACTGATAAATTTTTCTGAATCTGACATCATTTCCACTTGTCCCACAATTCGGCTAGCCTCGATAAATTGACATTTTTTTAGCCAATTTATTGGCTCTTTTACCATTAGGTGAATATCAAACAAATTATGGTCTAAATTAATACTCGGTTTACTCAAAATTTCTAAGGGGAAAGTTGCGGGTTTGACCAGAATTCCATCAGCAACATCAATTTGAATCCAAGCAGAAATGTCTTTGATTTGTTCAAGTCGTTTTTCAACATCAAGAAAATCGACTTGGGGGTTGGTGGTGGGAATTATTTGCATAATTTGACTAATTTTTCATCAAAAGTGACTAACTTTAAATTTAGTTTTTTTGACTGACAGTACAAATAACTGTCTACCCAAGAAATATTATTTTTTACAAAAATGTTTAGTGATTCACTTATTATATCTTTATCTCGAATTTCATAACCATCTCGTAAAATAATATTTTCGATAGCTTCGACCACTTCTGGTTTTGTTTTTTTATATACTGATAACAATACCCAAATACATTCGGCAATTACCAACTCGTTGACCAGTGCTGAGATTTTACCATTGTCTATTTTATCTAAAATTTTTCTAGCCTCATCCTGCAATAACCCTGTTTCACCAGTAAATAACCTTAATAAAATATTGGTATCAATAATAACTTGTTTCATTTAAACCCATGATAAATCTTCTATTTTCCCAACACCCGTTGGTTTTTTGAATATTCCCTGGAGTTCATCAAGGCTTTTTAATTTCTTGGAGACAATAATAAAATCTCGACCATTTCTTTGAATGGAAAAATAAACTTTATCGCCAGTTTTTATTTTAGTGGCTTTGCGAATATAGACAGGTAAGGTAATTTGGCCTTTGGAAGTGACGGTTGATAATAAATTCATACTTACATTTAAGCATCTTGCATTACTTTTGTCAAGAAGTAATACTATTTACACATATGAATGGCCATTTCGATAAGACGGCAGGAATAGCCGTATTCGTTGTCATACCAGGCACCGATAGAAACCATATCGTCGGAGATAACTTTTGTCATTAAAGTATCGATAATGCAGGAGGCGTTGTTGCCAATAATATCGGAACTGACTAGTGGTTCGTAACTAACTTTTAATTTACCCACTAAGTCAGGCAATAATGCGGCTTGCTCAAAAATTGAATTGATTTCTTCGACTGTGGTTTTACGAACTAACTTAAAAGTTAAATCGGAATATGAACCACAAATCACAGGAACGCGAATGGCGGTACCAGCAAAACGACCTTTGGCCATAGGATAGGCAGAAATAACCGCCTCAGCGGCACCAGTAGACGTAGGGACAATATTGATGGCGGCGGCGCGGGCACGACGGGGGTCTTTGCCATTACCGTCGACTAGATTTTGATTGGTAGTATAGGCGTGAATGGTGGTTAAGACACCTTCTTGAAAGCCAATTTTTTCATCAATCAGTTTCACAATTGGTGCCACACAATTGGTGGTACACGAACCATTTGAAAGCAAAACTTCGTTTTTATATGAATCTTCGTTAACACCAAGTATAAAAGTCGGGATTTTTTTGTCTTTGGCTGGGGCCGAAATAACCACTTTTTTGGCACCAGCTTTGAGGTGTAAGCCGGCATTTTGACCGGTAAAGGCACCAGTACATTCCAACACTACCTCAGCTTTGTAGTCACTCCAGCGAATTTTGCTAGGATCACTTTGACCTAAAAATGGGATAGATATGTCATCGCCAATGTTTAGGCGACCGATTTCGCCGGATTTTTGGGGATCACCAGTTGATACCATAAATGGGACTCGACCGTAAACTGAATCGTATTTGAATTGTTGTAAAAAGACTTGCATATCAAGATTACCACGGGTGTTAATAGCCACAACTTGCACATCGTATTTTTCTTTTAAAATTGCTCTTAATACTACCGATCCAATCCGACCAAAACCATTAATCCCAATTTTGAGTTTTTTATTTTGCATATATTTAATTTTACATTAATAATTATTGTTTCGTAGAGACATATTTATTCGTAGAGACGTAGCGTGCTACGTCTCTACGATATGGTCTACCATGCAGGTAATTTGCCTTTGGCGAGGAATTCGAGGAGGACGCCACCGCCAGAGGAGACAAAATCAATTTTATCGATTAAATTTAGCTCTTTAATTGATGCCCGGGTATCACCTCCAGCAATTACTTTGTATGAAGCACCGCAATTACCCAAAGATTGAGCAATTTCGATTGTTCCATTTTTTCCATTTTCATTTTCAAAAAATCCCATGGCTCCCGACCAGACTACCGTCTGTGAGTTTTCAATTAAATTTTTTATATGGTCTATCGAATTTTGGTCAATATCAAAAGTATCGGGGGTTAAAGTCGAGACAAAAACATTGGGGGCATAAACTAGTTTATCGGTAAACTGGGGTAATTTGCCACCAAGACAAACATGGTCAAAAATATTGGCTAGTTCGGATAAGTAATCGAGTTTGTCTGATTTAGCACCACCAATAATTAGAGTTTTGGGGTGGTGTGAGGTAAGAATTCTTTGAATTTGATTTATTTCCTCAATAAAGTTGTCACCGTAATACGTGGGTAAAAATTGATGTAATGTTACTGAAACCGAAGCGTGATGGGCGACAGCAATGGCGTCAAAAACAAAAGCTTGGGACTGATCAATTAGGGGTTGAAGAAATGAAGGGTCGTTTGAAGTTTCGCCTGGCCAAAAACGAATATTTTCCAAAAAAATAATTTGATTTTGAGATAAAGCTAGTTTTATTGTTTCAATATTGTCTAAATTTTCTAAAAACAACGACTGATAGTTGTTGTTTAAGAGGGACATTAATTCGAGATACATGGGACGGAGAGTATACTTTTCGTCACGGAATGTGGGTCGACCAGAATGGCCCACAATAACCAATTGACAATTATTATTTAATAATTTGTTTATAGTCGAAAGTGATTTTGTTAGTCGACTATTATCGACAATTTTGCCTTCTCTAATCGGTAAATCAAGATCAAGGTGAAGGATTACTGTTGAATTTGGAGGGACTAAATCAACACTTTTGAAGTTCATAGTCGCTGATTTGTTTTAACCTTCTAATGTGCCTGTCTTCGGCAATAAAAATGGAGTTAACAAACTCTGTGGCAATTTCTAAATTTGTCTCATCATCAAGATGATTACAACTTAAACACAAAATGTTGACATTGTCATCATTTTTTGCGGCTTTGATTTGCTTTATCGAAAAACCCAACGTCGCCCTCGCCCCTATTATTTTATTAGCGGCAACACAGGTGCCAGCTCCTGAGCCACAAATTAAGATTCCGATATCACCATGTTTTTTAACTACAGTTTCGGCTAATTTTATCGAAATTATAGGAAAATCATCATCAGGTATAATTTTGGTCGGACCAAGGTCGGTAAGGTTTTGGCTTTGCGACAGGAGCAATTCTTTTATTTTTTCCTTAAGTAAATAACCTCGGTGGTCGGCGCCCAAATATATCATCTATAATCATTATACTTCACTATGGAAAATTTTAAAGTCGAGGTTAAAAAAGGCAAATCACTACTGGGTTGGCGATTAAAAATTGTCGACCATAATACTGTTGGCATTACGGTGGGTCGTTTTGAAAAATGGGAAAAAATTATTGAAGATAAAAAAGAGTGGATATTGCACCAACTAGCCAAAATGCCTGCTAAAAAAAATCTAATAAACCAAAAAGAGATTAATATATTAAATAATGAATATTCATTAAATATTTCTGAGGGCAATAGTGATTCGTTAATATTTTTTGAAGAAGAAAAAGAAATAAAAATTAGGACTAAAACGATAACTGATAACTATATCAAAAAATTGATAGATAAAAAGATTCGACCTAAAGCACTAAAAATTATAAGAGATAAAACCAGGGAATTGGCAAAAAAGTTTGATATTAAAATTGGTGATATAAAAATCAAAAATCAAAAAACAAGATTTGGGTCGTGTGCAGTAAATGGTAATTTAAATTTCAATTGGCAAATAATAATGTTCCCCATTGATAAATTTGAGCATGTGATTTTGCATGAACTAACCCATATTTTGGAACATAATCATTCCCATAGGTTTTGGGGGAAACTACAAGAAATGGATAAAAATTGTTATCAGAATAATGAGTGGCTTAAAACAGAAGCGACAAAGTGTTTTATTGTTTAATTCAATCTCCCTAAATCCCTCTTTGACAAGAGGGACTTAAGATATTAACTAAATATTTATCTCAATACCAATTGGACAATGGTCGGAGCCGTAGACATTGGACAAAATAAAAGCGTTAGTCAAGTTTTTACGTAAAGATTTATCGATAAAAAAATAGTCGATGCGCCAACCAACATTACGATCGCGGGCACGAGAAATTTGGTCCCACCAAGTATAGTTTTCTGGCTCTTGGTTAAACTCGCGGAAGGTATCAACCCAATTGTTTTTAATTAATTTGTCAATCCATGCCCTTTCTATTTCCAAAAAACCTGATGTTTTGTGATTATTTTTGGGGTGGGTGAGGTCAATTTCGCTGTGGGCAGTATTGACATCACCACAAAAAATTACTTTTTCGCCATGATCGCGAAGATCATTTATATAATTTAAAAAATAGTCGTAAAAATCTAGTTTAAATTTGAGCCGGCCACCGTCGCGCTTGCCATTGGGAAAGTAAACATTTAAGAGAGTAAATTCGTCAAATTTGGTGATAACTACCCTACCCTCGTCGTCCCAATCGTTATCTCGATTGCCCAAAATTACAGTTTTGGGTTCGTCCTTGGTATACGTCCCAACACCAGAATAACCTGCCTTAGAAGCTGAATTTAGATAAAAGTTGTAACCCTGGGGTTCGTCTGTTGAATGAGGGATTTGATCAATTTTGACCTTACATTCCTGTAAACAATAAATATCGGCATTATCACTTTTCATAAATTCCCAGAGGCCTTTTTTGATGGCAGCCCTCATACCTGCGACGTTCCAGGAGATGATACGGGTTTTCATAGATTTATTTTAATAAATATTGATCTAAGGTTATTTTTGAATGCATAGGTAAAATATTGGATAATATCTCACTTTTATTTTTTACCACAAATAATATTCTTTTATCGATTGCTTGATATTTTTGAATATCTTCTTTTACAATATCGTCTCTAAATTTTATTTCGGTCAAATCTTCTTGTCGATTGTCAAAATCAACTTCAACTCCGTTAATTTCGTTATAAAAAATATCTGAGTATTCCTTGGAAAATGTTTTCCTTCTCAAATGTAGATAAGCGGCATTTTCAGCCAATAAACCTATCTTGGGGGAAAGAGATCTTAAGTTTAATACTCCAGTATCATTAAAATAGTATTTAGGTATTGAGGACTTGGAAATTTTATTTGATTTACCTTTGTGATAAACAGGATAAATTAAATAAACATCTTGTAAATATTTCAAATAAAATTTAGCAGTGTCGTCGTTTACTTTTAAATCCCGAGCGATGTTTTGATTACTGACACAGTTTGTGACTTTGTCGGCTAAATAGTCTAATAAATCTTTTAGAAAAGATGGGTTTCGAATTCTATATTGAGATATTAAATCGCGATATAGAGTTGATTCGATTATATTTGATAATGCTTGCTTGTCTCGATTTAAAACATATTCGGGATAACCACCAATTTGAAGATATTCCGACACCAACTGGTTATTTTTTGATTGAGTCTTAAATATTTTTTGATTTGTAAATTCTAGATATTCTCTAAAACTTAAACCCAAAATCTCATGCAAAATAAATCTACCTGTTAATTTTGATGTCTCTGACCTTAAAATCAAGCTTGACGATCCTGTGACATAGATTTTTATGTTTGAATTGTCATAAAGATATTTAACACTTCTTTGCCAATCTGGCATATCTTGGACTTTATCGAGAAATAAATATATTTTTTTATTTAAACTGATTTTGAATATTGACCGGACTATATTTACGATATCTTCTGGAATAATATCTTGACTTACCCGCGCATCTGAAACAAAGTAAACTATTTGATGACAATCTACTTTTAAATCTAAAAGTTGATTAATAATATTTTTCATTATTGAAGTTTTTCCAACTCTCCTGGCTCCAATCAAAACATCAATAATATTACTTTTAATATTTAGATGTTTTTCATAACTTGAACGAGGTTTGACCCCATAACGATAGTTCACATCTTGCCACCATGGATTTAGATTATCAAGAGCAATTTTTAGTTCGTCGTTCAGATTCATTTATATATGATAACATTGTTATTCCGCCATTACAACGGCGGAATAATTCTTACGCCATCGTAACGGCGGAATATTTTTGTTTAAGCAAGTATCCCCGCCACGTTCCACGACACAATTCTAGTTTTTTTATTCATTCCTCTCTGTAAACATTAGTATCGTTTGATTTATGTCTCTCATCGCAAACTCGGTTGTGCCATACGAAGTATTTTCAATATATTTTACTAAATTTGCTTTACCTTTAACACTTTCATAAAATTCCTTAATTTCATTCATTTCGATCAATAATATAAAATCATCGCCAATTTCTTTTACTTGATAATCGTTTACCTCATTCAAGACACTGTTTCTTGATATAAACATTATTTCAATAGAATTTTTGTAATTCATTAAAGCCCAACTATATTTTTCCCTATCCATAACTTTATTTATCAACTGAAAATTCAAAATATTTTTATAAAATTCAACAGTTTTTAAGACATCATCCACAATTAACTCTATAGTCATTTTTTTTAGTTGCATAATCTATTTTAGCTTAAATATCTGATATAATCCTAAAGTATTAACAACTAATTACCAGTGGGAGCCGGGCGGTTAGGCAAAGGTCTGTAAAACCTTCATATGCAGGTTCAACTCCTGCCCACTGGACAGAAAGTTCTAAATAGTAATTGTAAACAAAAGGCACGGCAAGGGGCAGAAATATACTTTTCGTTTGTTAGAATCAACAAAAAAGCCAATCCATAGGTCATACCAAGCAACAGAAAAATTGACTTTGCCGATTTCAAAGATTTTTAGTGATTTTATGTTGTAGTTTAGTACCTGAGATATTAAAGAGAATTTTGTATAATTTGACATGGAGCTGACAGAAGAATATATAAAATCGTTAACCTATCCAGAATATTTTGAAAGAGGAGTGCGATACTATAAAGATGGACAGGTTGAGATAGTGACAAACGACGAAGATACTGTAGTGGCCAATGTTTTTGGAAGTAAAAAATATAAAGTAACTGTCGACAAAAATGATTTGGACTGTAACTGTAATTGCATGGCGTATAGCAATAAACATTATTGCAAACACGTAATTGCAGTATTATTGTCGTTACTTTGGGGTGAAAGAAAAGCTGATAGGCAGGATTATACGAATAAAATTAGCAAAAAGGCTATGTTAAAAAAAGAACGTGTGTTGAAGATTAAAAACGGTGATGCCACAGAAATTTGTAAACAAATTAAGATTGTAATAAAAAGTCAAGAAAAATATTGGGGAAATTGGGACCGATATGAAGATGAACAAATCGAAGTAACCAGTCGAGGTTTTGATTTGCTCGATAAAATAAAAATAGATTTTGAAAACATGACAAAGTTGTTGGATTTAGCAAAATGGTATGACAAAGAATTGGGAAATATCGATGATTCTGATGGTACTAACCAAGAATTCCAAATGAATATAATTTTTACGGGTGTCAAATGTGCTTTGAATATTTCTCCGCCAGTGGTATTCGAAAAAATAAAACCATATTTGGAATATGAGTCAAATTTTGATTACAGCGATACAATTTTGGAAGCTTTTTTCGAAATTAAAATACCAAATGAAATGGCCGAATATTTGGGTGAATATTGTCAAAATACATCGAGTGATATGTGGAATAGATGCAAGGAATATTGGTGTAAATATTTAAAGGTAGCGAAAGATGTGCGCTTTGAAAACATGGCCAAACAGTATCATGACTCAAATATAAGTATTTTAGTGATGTTGATTGATTACTATCAAGAGACAGGGCAAAATAAAAAGGCGATTGATACTGGTTGGGGGTGGAGAAGTCATTTTATGGTTGGTGACAAAATTCTAAAATTATTAGAATCGAGTGACGACTTTGACCGATTAATAATTTTGTTACAGGAAAGATTAACAAAAAACTGGAACAAAGATGAAGCAAAGTTGCTAAAAAACAGGATGATAAAAGTTGAGAAAGAGAAAGAATTTGAGACTTTTATTATTAATTTAGTTGACCAAAAATATGAAACGGAGAAACTATCTATTTTGATGTTTTTGAGAAAATACGAAGACGTGGCAAAAATTGTGATTGATTTGGGGAGTCAGCCATTTATCAACGCTGAAGAATATGCCAGAAAATTGGCGGTGTTAGACAAAAACTCGGCGAAAATTATTTATTGGTTTTTGATTAGAAAAGAGGTGGGAAATTTTGATAGATCGAGTTATTATAAAAGATTTTGGGAATATATTGAGGCATTAAAAACAATAGAGGATAATAAACTAATTTTGGGATATTTAAGGGAAATAAAATCAAATTATCCCAATAAGCCAAAGTTAATTGAAAAAATTATAAATGATTGGAGTTAAATTAAGTATGAACAAATATTTTTTTCTCCAGTAATTTAATGTTTTCTAAATAGGCTTTTTCGACGGGAGAGAGTGTTTTAGCTTGAAATTTTTTGTATTCATTTTCTGCCTTTTCTATGGCTTTTTTATGGGTTACTTTTCCCGCATCAATCAAAACTCCTTCGCCATAATCAGAAAGTAATTTATCTAAAGATGCGATATGATCGGCCATATGCATTATTTGCTGATTCATAGCACGTAATTCTGCCAATTCAAAATATGCCGAGACGAGTCTGTTTAATTTTTCTAATTCGTGTACCGACAAATAATTTTTAGCAATTTTCACCTCTTCCAATACAGGTAAATCTCCCTCAAAAGCTGTCAAGCCCATAAATTCTTTATTGCTATCAGCACGATTGTAAATAACTTCTGATGCTGTCTGTTTATGTACGGCATAATGCAATTTGTTTTGCACAATTTTGAAAAACTTAATTGAATGTAGAGATTTTGGATCATAATCTGCACTTGTGGCATAAAGATCCAAGACTTGTCGATACAACATCTTTTCACTAGATCTAATATCACGAATGCGAGATAAAAGCTTTTTCCAATATAAGCCACCGCCATTGTTCTTCAAGAATTCATCATTCATAGTAAATCCTTGAACAAGATATTCGCGAAGTCTCGCCGTAGCCCACTGACGAAAACGTGTCCCTCTTTGTGATTTAACTCGATATCCAACCGAAATAATAACATCTAAATTGTAGAAATTAACACTATATATTTTGTCGTCTTCGGCAGTATGCTGGGATTTCCGGCATACTGAATTTTCCTTCAATTCTCCTTCTTTAAACACATTTTGAATATGTTCTGTAATAGTTTTTCTGTCTTTATCAAAAAGCTTTGCCATTTGATTTTGTGAAAGCCAAACGGTCTCATTTTCCATCCGCACCTCAATACCCGGCTCGCCATCTGCGCCCTTATAAATAATTATCTCGCCGAGATTATTGCTATTTGTCATATTATTTTTTCTTATGTTTAATTAAAACTCTCTGACTAGATTGGCATGCAAATTTCACAAACTATGCCCTCTTTGGGAACCATGGTATAACTCTCTTTTGCTCGAACAATTATTTTTTGACATCGAGCACATTTTGTAGGGGTAAAACTGGGAGGATTTGGTAATTTTTCAAAATTATAATCGTTAGTCACCATATCAACATAATCTTCGGTATCAAAGTCTTTACGACATTTTGTACATGTTTGCCAATTTCCTGGATGTTCTTCGTGATGGTGAAAAGAGCAGATTGTGTAACGATCGTGATTTCGAGCGCAACTATTTCTGGCAAATGAAAAAAGTTTGTACTTATCGTAGTCGTCACAGATCCATTGTCCACAACAATCGGTTTTCATTAATTTTTTGGTTTTGCCACATAATCCACACCTTGGTTTTGTATCATCAGTAGTTTTCATATATAAATTATATCGCGTTATAATGAAACATGGTGGAAACAGAATTGTTAAAAAACTTAAAAACTTATTTTGGATATGATGGGTTTAGGGCGTTGCAAGAGGAAGTGGTTGGGGCAACTTTGGCAGGAAAAGATTCGTTGGTGTTGATGCCGACGGGTGGAGGAAAATCAATTTGTTTTCAACTGTCAGCCCTGATGCTACCGGGAATTACCCTGGTGATTTCACCTTTAATTGCCCTGATGAAAGACCAGGTCGATAGCTTAAAAAATAACGGAATTAAGGCGGAGTTTATTAACAGCTCACTGACTACTGGGGAGATTTTACGGATTGAAACAGAAATTATTGGCGGCAAAATAAAGTTATTGTATGTGGCACCGGAGCGGTTGGTGTTGCCCCAATTTTTGGAATTTTTAAAAACTATAAAAATCAGTTTAATCGCCGTGGATGAAGCCCATTGTATTTCAGAATGGGGGCATGACTTTCGACCTGATTATCGAAATTTGACTATTTTGCGACAAAATTTTCCGTCAGTGCCAATCATGGCACTGACGGCGTCAGCCACAGAAAAGGTACGGCAAGATATTGGGTTAAAACTAAATTTAAATAATCATCAATTATTTATATCGAGTTTTAATCGACCAAATTTGTACTATACTGTCTTGCCCAAAAGAAATACTTTTGAGCAACTGTTGTCCCTTGTTGAAAAATATAAAAATAATTCGATTATTATTTATGCGTTTTCGAGAAAAGAAACTGATGAACTGGCAGTAAATTTGTCAACTCAAGGATACCAGGCCTTGGCCTATCATGCTGGACTAGAGAGTAATATTCGTCGTGAGGTACAGGACAAATTTATTAAGGATGAGGTAAAAATAATTGTGGCGACGATTGCTTTTGGGATGGGAATTGACAAGTCTGATGTCCGCCTAGTAGTCCATTACAGTTTGCCAAAATCGGTAGAAAGTTATTATCAAGAAACGGGCAGAGCGGGGCGAGATGGTGAAAAAAGTGAGTGTGTGTTGTTTTATTCTTATGGTGATACGGCCAAACAAAATTATTTTATAAGGATGATGACCGATGGAGTTGTCCGATTAAATGCCCAAAAAAAATTGCGAGAAATGGTGAATTATTGTGAGTTAAAAAGTTGTCGAAGACAATATTTGTTAAAATATTTTGGGGAAGAATTGGGTAATAATTGTCAGAGCTGTGATTGTTGTGTAAAATCACCCCCTACCCCCTCTTTGACAAAAGAGGGGAATCTAAATCTATTTGAAAAATTAAGAATTTTGCGAAAACAAATTGCTAATCAAAACAAGGTGCCACCATACATTATATTTAGCGATGCGACTCTCCGAGAAATGGTAAGTTTTTTGCCAAAAAATGAGACAGAATTTTTAAAAATTAATGGGGTGGGTGCAGAAAAGCTAAAGCGATATGGGAGACAATTTTTGGAAACAATTAATAGTCAAAATGCACCAAAAGTGTTTTTGTCAGGAACATATTTAGAAACTCAAAAAATGTGGGTAGCAGGATTGAGTATTGAGCAAATTGCCAAAAATAGGGGTTATACTAACGAGACAATTATTAATCACCTGGAAAAAATAATTGAGTCGGGTGTCCAATTAAATTTGGATAAAATAATTTTTGATCCAACTCGTTTAAAAATTATTAAAGATGCTTTTGCCCAGACAAATGACACCAAACTGGCACCCATAAAAGCCATTTTGGACGATGATTATTCGTACGAAGAGATTCGACTGGGGAGATTGATGGTGGCAAAATAGGGTATGAAAAAAATACCTGATAATCAAATTGCTTTTTATCAAACAGATGATGGGTCGGTTAGTATCGAAGTTTTGTATGCAGAGGAAAATATTTGGCTGACACAAAAGAGAATGGCGGAATTATTTGATTGTTCAATTGATAATGTTTCACTTCATCTAAAAAACATTTACAACGACAAAGAATTAAGTAGCGATTCAACTACCGAGGAATTCTCGATAGTTCAAAAAGAAGGTAATAGGGAAATTAAAAGGAACACTCTAATGTATTCACTTGAAGCCATAATTGCTGTTGGCTATCGAGTTAATTCTGAGTGCGGTACGCAATTTCGACAATGGGCAACGGGGATTTTAAAAAACTATATTCACAAAGGTTATGCCTTGGATAAAAATAGAATGAAGTATGGTTCTCGATTTAGTACGCGTTACTTTGATGAATTATATGAGGAAATAAAGGATATCCGTACCAGTGAACGGATGATTTATCAAAAAATTACTGACATTTATGCCACAGCTATCGATTATTCATCAAAAGCTTACGAAAGCAAACAGTTTTTTGCCACGGTTCAAAATAAACTTCATTTTGCGATTACTGGGCAAACTGCAGCCGAGATTATTACCAAAAGAGTCGATAGCAAAAAAGACAAAATGGGTCTTACTTCATGGAGGAAGTCACCTGTGGGGAAAATTATGCCTAGCGATGTAACAATTGCCAAAAATTACTTAAACAAAAAAGAGCTTACACATCTAAATCGGATTGGTAATATGTATTTGGATTACGCCGAAATGCAGGCGGCGAGGAGAAAAGTGATGACCATGAAAGACTGGATACTGAAGTTAAACGCTTTTTTGAAATTTAGCGAATATGAAATTTTGAACAATGCTGGGAAAATTAGTCATGAGGTGGCTGAGGTTTTGGCGTTGGAAGAATACGAAAAATATAAGATAAAACAGGATAAAAACTATATTTCTGATTTTGATCGAGAGGTAAAAAAGATTTTGAAAATAAAATAAATTATGAATTTTGCAAAATACGATCCGATAAAAGTTTATGCCATGATACGATTTTGGTCGTCGCTATTGTTCTCGGTAATCGTGACAGTAAATTTGGTGTACCAGGCAACGGTGGTGGGGCTTAGCCCACTGCAAATGATACTGGTGGGGACAGTATTGGAAACCGTTTCGTTTTTGTTTGAAGTGCCGACGGGAATTGTGGCTGATGTTTATAGTCGAAAATTGTCGGTAGACCAAGACTTGGTTTGATTGCGACTTATATATCATTGCGCTGGAGTATCGTCTTGGTCGGGGTGGTGCTGATACCGAGTTTGTGATTGTATACTATCTCAATTAGAAAACAAAAACTGATTGCTTGACAAATAATACAAAACCATTACAATGTAAGTATGAGAACAATACTACAAGTACCAGTGAATAGTGATATTAGACGGCTAGCCGAGCAATCGGCTTTGGACATGGGTTTTTCGTCACTTCAGGAAAGTTTGAGATTGATTATGAAACAGATGTCACAAAAAAAGTTTTATTTTTATTTTGGATTGAAAGCGGAAGATGAGATGTTGACCCCAAAACAGGAAAAAATATTGATGAAAAAAGTCATGGCTTCGAAAAAAGAGATAGCCAAGGGAAATTATATTGAGAGTGACAATATCGATGAATTGATGGGATACTTGAATAGATGAAAGTAATTTTTGATACAAAATTTCGAAAAATAATCAAAAAACGTTTTCCAAAATCGTCAATGGTGAGATATCAATTTACAAATAGATTAAAAATGTTTATTGACGACCCAAAAAATGATGTTCTTAAATGTCATAAATTGACGGGAAAAATGGCTGGGTTAAATGCGATGTCGGTAAATGGTGATGTGAGGGCAATTTATTATATGAAATGTGAAGATGTCGCCTGTTTTATCGATATTGGGACACATAATCAGGTGTATGGGAAATAATGTAAAATAACTAATGACACAAATTAAACCTTGGATTGAAATTTCTCGAGAGACAATTTTTCAGAAATATGGGCATAAATTAGATAAAGTAATTTTTAAATTACCGTCAGGAGTTGAGTCAGATTATTATTTAACTGGAAAAGATGGGAGAATTGTTGCTGTTTTACCTATAGATGAAGATAATAATATTATTTTAGTTAAACAATTTAGACTGGGACCACAAAAAATTATTGCTGAATTACCTGGAGGTGGGGTCGATAAAAATGAAGATCCCTTAACTGCGATTAAACGAGAGTTTTTGGAGGAAAGTGGATATACTGGTGATTTTGAATTGGTAACTGAATCAATGATTAATGCATATTCTGGAGCTGTCCGCTATCATTTTGTGGCGAAAAACTGTAAGAAAATTGCAGAACCAAAAAATAGTGATGATGAAATAACTGAGGTGATAATAATGGACCTCGATGAATTTAAAAAACATTTAAGATCGGGTCAGTTGTCAGATATCGCTACGGGTTATTTTGGTTTGGAGCATTTGGGTTTATTGTAAAGTGTTATCCTATCGTAGATGTATATAAAGAGTATAAATTTACAAAATTTTAGGAGTTATGGCGTAAGTGTATTTTTGAGGAGAAAAATATGAAAATAAAGAAACAACAGACTTCTAATAGTGAAGTCGTCATTTATCAAGCTGAGGGAAATATACCTAAATTTGCGGTAAAAATAACAGGAGAAACAGTTTGGTTGTCACAAGCCCAACTTGTTGAATTATTTCAATCGAGTAAAGCAAATGTTAGCGAACATATAAAACGCATATTTGGTGATAGAGAATTACAGAAAGAATCAGTTGTTCGGAATTTCCGAACAACTGCAAAAGACGGTAAAGAACATAAAAGAGGTGCAGAAGAAGGCGGATGGGATAGTGAAAAATAAAAACTAAATAATTGCCAAATTAGGCATTGAAATAAACGTCTTAGGTGAAAATCCCAGGTTGAGAGCGGCTTGATTGGCGGCTTTTAAATTTGCTTCGCCATCTTCAACGATAGAATCAATTGAGTCATATTTTTTGAAAATCGTTTTCCATGATTCTTTATCTTTTTTACTACCATAATCGGCCATATTGTAAAAGTCGATATTGCTGGTGTCTACACCAAAATTTTGCAAAATATATTTTGAAGTGTTGGCTGGCGCCATTGAGATTACAACCACTTTATATATCTTTTGATTCTCTTTCAGATTATCAATACCTGACTTGATAGGATATGTGATTAAATCACCATTTTTAATTGCATGATATTCACCAGCAAGCATAGAATTAAGGTCACTATTTTCTAAACCCATTTTTTTCATAGCAATATCAAAAGCTTCTAAATGTTTTGCTGGGTCAAACTGTGAATCATAACTGTAAATTACCCCACCCATGTCAGAAATAAGTGTTTTCATAAATGAATTATAACAGGAGTTACGCACTATTAAAATAACTGGATAGATTGAGGTTTTCAACAAAAGTCGAATCGAAAGTTGCTTGTAGTTTTTGTCGGTAGTCAGTC
>Ga0210028_1001522_pt1 | contig 19471 bp, 20 predicted proteins | sample CryGeymeta201513_FD_185468 | JGI IMG/M metagenome (GOLD analysis project Ga0210028, IMG submission 185468) | Groundwater microbial communities from Crystal Geyser aquifers in Utah, USA - Crystal Geyser metaG 2015-13 (SPAdes) (version 2) | ecosystem: Environmental > Aquatic > Deep subsurface >...
CAGACGATAGTACATTCAGCATTAAGATTACTAGGATTCCTTACGAAGAAAAAACAGTATTCACCCCTAGGATATGGTGTGGTCTATCTCACTCCGCAGACATTGATCAAACTCTGATACAAACTCAGCGAAGAAGAGAAGGCTGAAAAAAGATTGCCGTTTTCATCCAGAAAATGACGGACAGTCACGCTTGACGAAATGCTTGAGATGCTGCACCAGAAAGCATATTTTGAGACTAGAGAAAGAAATCCGGAAAAGGATGCAGCACGACTCGATGCCACGGCAGAAAAAATCGCTATCTGATCGCTCAGATTCTTTTTGATCAAGTGAGATATCACCAAAGACATCGTTTTTGATGTAAATGAAGTATTGAATATGGAAGGTGAGACAGGCGCTTATGTCATGTATACCTGAGCAAGAATCCAAAGCATCATCGACCAATCCAATTTGGCCCCATTGAGAAAGGGGCTACAGTCCAGCAAAGCTGGAGAAGCTGAGCTTGAAACGAAACAGGGAGATTTGTTAACCTCCCCTTATGAATTTAATCTCGTGAAAAAACTTGCGGAATTTGATGAAACGATTCTCAGAGCAAAAACGCAGTTAGCTCCGCATCTCATATCCAGATATCTTTTCGAACTCAGTGCAATGACAAATATATATTATGCTCATGTGAAAGTTCTGACAGCTGAGGAGAAAATTAAAAACGCAAGGATTCTCCTTCTTCACAAAACACGTGAAACGCTAAAAAAATGAACGGACTTAATCGGGGTGCCATTCTTGGAGAGGATGTAACTTGGTCAAAAGTCTGAAAGTCAAAGGTCCATAAAGTCCAATGACCTTCGACTTTCGACTATATTCACGTTTTCAAGCCGACTTTCATTTCTGAAGTAATCAAAATAGTGGCCAATCCATGGAGAAGAATCCACATCGGCGTCATGGTCAAAAATGTATAAATGCCAGGATTATTGGTAAGTTCTTTTCCTATGACTTGCAATTGTTGGAGACTAACACCATCAATTCACATGATAGCTATCTGGAGCGTCAAAATCATGCTCAAGACAGTAAGCGGGACGAAAAGGATATAAAGTCACTTATTTGCTGCCGAATCAGCAGGCAGATGTATATGTATTTTTGAGGTTCTATAAATGACGACCAAGAGCACAGCATACAAAATAAGGACCATCGTAGTTTTGGCATCAGAAAAAAAAATTCACAAGGTCTTGTAAGTCATGCCAGCAAATTTGAGGTCCGGAGAAGTATTCAAAAAATTTACCAACACATCCATAGATTGGGATGTAGCCAGACATATACTTCAGAGGATATAGTTGCCAAGAACGATCTTGATCATTTTTTCTACACCTATTACAAAGGCGAAAATAGCCAACAATCAGATAATTCACACAATGATATAGAGTATCAGATTTTCCGTCATCTTTAACACCGAATTGGGTAAAAATGTTTGCAAGTTCAATGACAATGTATATATATTACCTATCTTTTTGCAATTTTATTTTATTTCGGCTCCTATGCCCAGGAATCAAAAAAAATACGGGTTTACGATACTGGAAGTGCTTTTGATGGTCATCGTCATAGGCGTAAGTCTCAGTGCCATCATAGTTTCATTGAACAATGGTATGAGTTTTATGCAGAAGACGAGAGAAAAGACGATAGCCATCAACTTAGCGAGAGAAGGAATAGAAGCCATGTATCAGATCAGAGATACCAACCGATACAGACGGGCAGGAAAAAAAGAAGGCTGTCGACTGAAAAAGAATCCGCTAGTTGATGAAGGTGGTAACGGCGATTGTTCAAACGATATACGAATATGAACAGGAAACTACATTCTACTCACAGAAACAACGTGATGACAACAATATTTCTACCTAAGCTGATCATATACCACAGGATTAAATCTTTCAGATGGGATAGATACAGGAGATTTACAGTTTAGTTTATGTAAATGAGACAATGGAATCCGATCAGGATGTGCAGCACCGATAAGCAACGAAGGAAAATATTTTAGAGCAATCAGATGAATCGGACTTTTTAATAAAGCGATAGCTACAGGATGATGACAAGCGATTTCATGCCCAACGGGTAACGATTCTCCACAATGTTCCGATAACTCAGCCAAAGAATATCGTTTTTGTTCCAAAGTAGCCTACATAGGACAATGAAGATGAGAAGTGGAACTATGCGGTCTTTTAACAAACTTCCAGAAGAAATAGGATGGATATCAAAGCACTCGATGCATTCTTCAACTATGAGCCATTCATAGGTCAAGATCCACAGATTATTGTGGATGGAATTATCAAACAAGCAGAAAAATATCTTCCCGCTCAACAGATTCCACTTATCCAAGAAGCATATGAATTCGCACGCAAAGCACATGGTGATCAGCTCAGATTATCCAAAGAAGCATACATCGTTCATCCGCTCAAAGCCACCGAATTTCTCATGGAGATCAGACCGGACATCGCGACGATACAGACTTGTATTCTGCATGACGTCATAGAAGACACTACATATACCCAGAAAGATATAGAAAAAACATTCGGCAAAGAAGTGGCGGATCTCTGCGAAGGAATGGTCAAAGTGTCAAAAATCAAATATAAATGAGAAGATAGACACCTTGAAACGCTCAAAAAAACATTTCTGGCTATGGCAAAAGATCTGAGAGTGATTTTCGTAAAACTAGCAGATCGTATCCACAACATCCAGACGCTCTATTTTCATCCCAATCCAGTCAAGAGACAAAAGATAGCCCAAGAGACGATGAAGATCTTCGTCGCAATTGCGAAAAGACTTGGACTCTACCACTATCAACTTTATCTGGAGAATGGCTCATTCAAGATATTGAATGAAGACGCATTCAACAATATCTTCTCCTATCTCAAAAAATATTTCGGAGAAGGAGACAAATATACTGTCAAAGGAACGAAGATTCTCACGAATCTTCTGGTAAAGGAAGGGATTGAAAATTTTGCTGTGAAAGGAAGGACTAAAAGTCCATACAGAGTATATGAAAAACTGGAACACAAATACGAGGGCAAAGAGATAGGAGACATCATGGATTTGATAGCATTCAGGGTGATAACGAAAGATATCGGCGATTGTTATATGGTGCTGGGGATCATCCACAAACACTATACGCCCGTCATCAAAAAAATCAAAGACTACATCGCCGTGCCAAAAATCAATGGCTACAAAAGCATACACACGACTATCCTGTGAATGTTTCCTTTTCCTACAGAAATCCAGATCAGGACACAGGAAATGGACGATATAGCGGAATTCGGAGTAGCAGCGCATTTCGCTTATAGTGAAGCACATCAACCGATATTGGTCCCAGAAGCACAGAGCTTATGGATCAAAAAATTACAAGATTTGGTGACTACCTATCAGTCATCAGACCAAAGGGAGAAATTCAAAAGCGAACTTAATATAGAAGTATTGGATAAGCGTATCTTCGTCTACACGCCGAAGGGCGACGTCTTGGAACTGCCTGTGGGAAGCACCGTATTGGACTTTGCATTCCATATCCACACAGAGATAGGGCTCAGATTCAAAAGCGCGATCGTCAACGGAGAGATCAAACCTATCAGCTTCAAACCGGAAACAGGAGATGTCGTAGGGATCAATACATTCAAAAATAGATATTCAGCGAACAAACACCGATTGGACTTTCTGTATACGCCAGTAGCCAAAGGTCACCTTAACAAATTCATCAAAGCAGAAACGAAATCTGAATTATTCAAACAAGCAATTATTGAATTGAATAGAATACTCAAAGAATACGGACTGCCAGCATATGATTCTGGTACAGACAAGATAACCAAAACATTCAACAAACAGGAAATAGAAAAGAAACTCTTGGAAATCATAGACAAAAAGCGGACCTACAACCAACTCATAAAAGCAGCATATCCGAGTGAACGAGAAAAGTTGAGACAGAACTTGCAAAAGACGCCGCTGAGAACAAGGAACGCAGCCAAAACAGTAACGGCTGGAATCATTCTCGATGAAGACAAAGTGATGAATTATACATTATGCAATGAATGCAAACCGACCAGCGACAAAAAAATCATCGCCAAGACAGGGAAGGATGGTATCAAAATACACACTTTGGAATGTAAATCACTCAAAACGATTTCATTCGAAAAACTTATGGAAGCACATCGGGCTGATCAGGAAAAAACTAATTACAAGATATCAATCGAGATAAAAATACTTAACAAGTACGGTAATCTGCTCAAAATCATGACGACATTCTCAGAATTACGTATAGTGATATTGCAGATTTTTATAAAAAACATCGGAGATGGGGCAAGCATCATCATGCTCGAATCAGAATTCAGCAACCCATCAAGGATCTGATTCCTTTTGAACAGCTTGAAAAAATACGATATTTCAGTACAAGTTATCAAGAAAAAAATCTCGTAAGGGCGATTACTAATCGCCCGATCTATAAGTACTTTACCTGCTAACAAAAAATACAATGACATGAGGCGTTGGAACGATTCTCAACAATTCATCTTGGGATCTTAATTATTTTATGCAGACAAATGGCACCTCAGGGATCATAAAAATCATCGTCATTTTCTTTATTTTTTTATGGATCGTAAGTATCATCCGAGTAGCGAAAGATATTTCTCATAGGACGCATAATGTTTTTGCACAGATTATGTGCATTCTGCTCGTCACCTTACTTTCACCGCTCATCGGCTTGCCGATATATCTCATTCTAAGACCGCTTCACTATCACAAAGACAGAATCCCTCGGAGAGAAGCTGAAGCATTACATCTCTTAAATTGTTATAATTGCCATACACTCAATCTCAAAGATAATGATTATTGCAGTAATTGCGGAGAACCCTTGAAATTAAAATGTAAAAAATGCTGAAATAAATGTTGCTATAGTTACAGCTATTGCAACGAATGCGGATCCCCGAATTTCGACAATTAACAATTTTTTAATTTTCTAATCTTTTAATTTTTTAATTTCTATGTTATTAGCCTTCACCTTCATCCTTTTATCAATTTGAATAGGGATACTCGTCAGCGTATATTCTATATTTTTCCCATTTATTAAAAATCTCGGTGAAATAGGCAATTACAATACTGCATATTACGCAGCAATTTCATCAGTAGAGAGGTGAGAACTCGCACTCAAATATAGGGATCCGGGATTTAATGGATCGGGAGGATATCTGAATGGAAGCGGTCGATGACCAACAAGCGATGCAAAACTCAGCTGAGAAGATTTCGGTTTTGTCAGTATCGACCCGAATGGTATGCGACGGGAGATTACTTCGAGAACAAATAATATCCCAGCTACAGACCAAGGCAATGTAGAATATCTCTTAGCAGATGCGACAAGCACGGATTATAATATGTTAAATTATTCAACTGCAGAAAAAATTATTCTCAGCTACGACAATACAACTGATACTGGGCTATACTACACGGGGTGACAGAATTTAGCATATTTCGATGGTACACTACAATGAACACTGAGGCTCCCGCCTAAAGTAGTTTCAGGATTTTGATGAATGCCTTCTGCAGAATTATGCACCACATGCGATATAGATGACGACGGATTATGAGATGATATTATAACAGATCGATCACTGGAAGGATATAAGGAGTGAATGTATTTCAAGATAGTGCCTAATGTTTCAACACTCTATTATAGCTGATCACATGTAGATGAGAGCAAAGATATAGCTATCAGAGAGTCAATCATAAATGACACTGGAGAATTGGATTTCACTACTACTTTTGATCCCATCTTACCCTCCAACTCTTTATCGTCGCACGTAGTTATTGCGAATAATCCAGGAGAGATAACAAATCCATTTTATACCATATTATGAAATCCAGACACATACACCTGACTTGTACTAAATCTCTGACTCATCAATCTCCTCACCACAAACAATGGGAATGTATATCCATTCCTAGAATATCAATTGAGGACCAATAATCCTATCGCCGATAGATTCTACACTATTCAAGGATGGGGTCGCATAGGAGATTATGAAGTACAGGTGGTAGCAAAAAAACCGACAAGCCAATGATCGATTGCCTGAAGTTTTACCGTAATATTTTAATCGGCCGTCATTGCGAGAAGTAGAGGCGCATTGCATGCGTCTCACGACGTGGCAATCTAATCAGAATCTCATTTAATACATTTTATTAATTATGACTCCAAAGAAAGCAAAAATCATTCTCATATTAGCAGGACTCTGCATCATACTTTTTGGTGCACTTTTTTGGATTATGACTTCATCAACTAATAACACTGTCCTCCCTGACAAGGGAGGGGAACCACAAAGTGGTGGTGGGTTTGCAACGACAACAGACCTTATGACTTGATGACTTTCGACCTTAGACTGAATTACTACTTGAACCATTACGGACATAACCGGATGACTTTATGGACCTTCAACTTGATGACCTTTGACTATTTTGATTCCTGGTCGATTCTATAATGACTGATTCCAACAATTGGCGCAACTGCTGAAAAGCAAATACGACCTCACGCTCCGCTACAAAAAAATCGATAACATCTGATACTACAAAAAAATCATTACAGGAGAAGAGAAGGCAGAAGGTATAGACCTTTATCTGGCACCGACAGATCGATTGGGAAATTATCAAGGTAAACAGATTGCTCTCGGCGAAGACATAGCGCCATACGTACATCCTATTTTCAGTACCTTGCTTGGCTCCCTTGTGAAAGGGAGAGACTATAGTCCAGCAAAGCTTGAGGGCATAGCGGAAGAGGGATTTGCTACACTTATTCCTTACGCTCTGGATCCACTCGTCACGCTAACACCATCCAGTACAATTTTAAATTTTGAAAATCAGCTCGACCTCCAGGACATTGCAAACTTCATAGCACTCGAAAGCAGAACAAACAAAATAAAGATGCCCATCCTCCGATGATTGGATAAGAACGATAAGAAAATATTGGAACAAGGAAACGAAAGTTTCCCGAATTATTTCATCATCACCTACAATATCATCCATCAAGTCTACAGCGCAGGATTGGAAAATAATTACAATATCATCTTGGACACCATCAACAATCCTGCTATAAGCAAACGAAGTTACGCAAATTTTAAGATAACGTTCAACAAGTTGCTCAAAAAGAATCCGAATTGTATCACCTTTCCGGATATCTGCATCATCGCCTACAATCTCGGCAATATCAAGTTTGGATTCCTTTCAGATGTAAGCATCCAGGAGAAATACTTCTGATGATCGGGAAAACAAATCACAGACCTGACTATCTACAACTTTCCCACAGCGAGCAATGAATATAAAGTGAGATGACGATGATTCGTCGCAGACAAAAATACGCAGAACGATGAAGCAATCAAAATCTTCGCCAAAGAATACACACAAGCCTGAGCAAACAACTCCATGCCGCTCCGACAAGACACGCTCTCAGCATTCAATGCGGTTCTCGACATCCAAAAAATCCAGAAAAAATATGAGCTCATCTTCAAGTTCGAATCGCAATTTTCATTGATGCTCTACCCTGCGAACCTCCAAGAACAATTCCTCAAAAATACGAATTTCATTTCCATGATCCAAGAAAAAAATCCTGCCACAGGCATAGGAGGATTCTTCGAACCGACAGGTCGGAATTGGTAGAAAAATTTCAATATTTACTTATTTATACAGATTCATGGAAGAGATAATCCAACAACTTGAAAAAGAAGTTAAAGAATTATTCCATACAGAAAGTAGCGGGCACGATATTTATCACTTAAAACGCGTATTAAATAATGCTTTAACTATCCAAGAAAAGGAGGGAGGGAATAGACTGATAATTGCTGTTTCTGCATTTTTGCATGATATTCATAGAATCATTCAAAAGGAAAGTGGAAAATTTTGCTCTCCAAGAGATTCTTTGCCAAAAGTTAAAAAAATTCTTGATAAAACTAGCTTAGCAGAAGAACAGAAATGAAAAGTTCTCCATTGTATCGAATTTCATGAAGAATATGATTTTTCCGACAATGGAAAAACCGTAAATGATATCGAAACTCTTATTTTACAAGATGCAGACAATCTAGATGCAATTTGAGCAATTGGCATAGGCAGAACTTTTTCTTTCGGAGGAGCGAATGGACTTAATATGTGGATTCCAGAGAAATCTTTTGATAGAAGCACATTTGATGAGTCTGAAAAGGATCCATCTACCATACACCACTTTTATAGCAAACTTTTGAAACTAAAAGAAAATATGAATACAAAAACAGCAAAGAAGATGGTTGTTGAGAGACATAAATTTATGGAATTATTCCTTCAAGAATTTTTCGACGAATGGAATGGGAAAAAATAATGGCTCAACATTTAACTGAAATTTATAGTCGCTTTACTTTCAAATTCTGGTAATTCGTCATCATCGCCAGCTTCAGCTTCCAATTTCTTTTCACACGGTGGGCAACGTTTGACGATAGGCTCATGCAACAAAATTGCTTGGACAACCATATCTTGGATATTGATAGTTTCACTTTTCGCATCGATTGGGAATATCTCATCTTCAGAGCTGTCTTCGTTTATCTTCTGATCTCATCAGACTACATCTTCTGACATCTTCAGTGCAAATCTGGCAGTATATTCAGTGACGAATACTTCTCTTTCGTAAGGAGTCTGACAAGAATCACACACATCGTTGATACTGCACTTTACATCGGTCAAAGTACCGAGCAAAGATGCTTCATTGAGCGATTGGATGACAAAGGTTCACGAAATACCCTCTACAGTGAGATTGGGGATTTGTGAAGAAAATTTTTTTTCGAATCTTACTTCGTCGATACTTCAGGCATGATTGAGAAGGTCGGAAATCTTGATTGAAAAATTCTGGTCTTTCATTAGTATGTAAAACAGGTAAAGTAACAGAAAACAAGAGGTAGATTGAACTACAACCTGCAATCTGCAATCTATATTATAGTGATTTTACTCAAAATTTGCAAATAATAGTGAATTACACATAATTTAGGAACGTAGTGACGACAATTTTGTTGTAATGAACTATATAGTGAATGTATCACGTCCTAAATCCAAATTTAATTTACTATATAACAAAGAATGAAAAAACAGGCGAAAACAGGAAATATTTTGCAGCAAAATCTGACATTCCCAGAAAAAAACAAGATCTTGGAATCATTGAAAACACAGATCGGAAGCAAGAAAAAAGTGATTGTTGCCATTTCATGAGGATCAGACAGCATGCTGACAGCAGTTCTGGTACAAAATTTTTTCATAATGGACAAATATGATACGAAAAATCTCTATTTCGTACATTTCAATCACAAAATCAGACCGGAAAGCGACCAAGAAGAACAATTCATCAGAAATTATTTCAAAGGAACGAATTTGATTTGTATTCATCGTCACTCGTCACTCGTCACCCGTAACAACACAGAATGAGATTTAAGAACACGAAGGTATTCTGAACTTAAAAAGCTAGTCAAAAAGTACAAAGTCAGCCATGTAATTCTCGGACACAATCTTTCTGATCGCATCGAATCGACCTTCCTCAATCTCCTCCGCGGAGCGGGAATAAAAGGGTTTACATCTATGCAATTCAGCGAATCACATCATCTTCTCTCTTGAACAAAAGTGCTGAGACCACTAATCAACATGCCGAAATCAGAAATCGAAAATATCTGCAAAAAAAATCACATCCCCTACGTGACCGATGCAAGCAATTACGACGACACGACAAGCCTCAGAAATAAGCTCAGAAACAAGATCTTACCAAGTCTCTACGCCCTCAGCAAAAATCAGAAAGGAAGGGAAACATTTGAACAGAGCATGTTGAACATCTATGAGGAAATTGGAAAAACCAAAAAAAAGTCCCCATCGGAGGGGGATTTAGGGGGTCTGAAATCCATCAAGCAGTCTCCCTATCGGAAAGCTAAATTCGCCTACCAACGGGATATTCCGAAGAAATGAATAACTACAGAAAACATCATCAGTCTGCTTAATCAATTATGAATCTACAATAATGTATCATCAGCATTTCTCAATACTCTTCTGACTTTTCTTCAGACCTCCAATTCAGGATATAAATATTTCCAGGGCACCTACTTCTTCGTCGCTCACGGCAAGATTTACATCATCCAAGCCCCAACTAATTTTTGGAAAAAAATCATCTCCCAATCTCATCCAAATCTCCCAATCTCCATTAAATCTCCCAATCTCCTCAGATATCCACAGCCATGAGACAGATACAAAGGTAAAACACGGAATCAATACTGCATCACGCAAAAGATTCCCCTTTTCCGAAGAAACTTCGTAGCTGTGCTAGAAACGGACGGAAAAATCAATAAGATACTTAAACCAATGTAACCGTCATTGCGAGGCACGAAGCAATCTAATTTATCATTTACGAATTCCTATGGACCAAGTACAAATCTACCGAGACATCTTCCTTGAGAAAGCTGGCATTGTCATCGACAGAGCAATAGTCATTTTTTCTAGAATCACATGAATGAGCTACGAAGCATCACAGATACTTTTATTAGTCATCATATGCTACATCGTAGGTTTACGGATCCTCATAAAAATCCATCGCAAGCTCTTTAGGAGAAAAATAAATGCGCAGAAAGAATGCACCTTGGAATACGACAATATCCTCTACCTGATCGCTCAGGAAGAATATAAAACAAACAGTGTCCTCCCTTGAGACCAAAGGGAATCCAGCGCAGCTGGGCAAAGGGAGGGGTGGAAGGGATTTAGCCCGATCCATGAATTATTCAATGCCAAGCATAAGGACTATCTCCAACATCATACGCTCATCATCGACAGCATCAGAAAGCTGGAAGCAGAGACCAAACACATTCTCTTCACACCGGAAATGGAGAAGGAAATCCTTAAATTAAGAAAAAAAATCGCAACAGCAAACATAATACAAAAAATTTTCTGAATCCTCATAAGTCTAGCTACAGCTGGCTTATATCTTCTTTTCTGGTAATCAAATACGACTAAAAAAAATTAAAAAAGAATTGACCGCAAATGCAGTCAACGATTTTGGTTCTTGCCAATTGTCTGAGCTAGATTACATTCTCAAAAAGCAAACTGAACGTACCAGCGAGTCTGGCAAAGAACTAGACCTTTTGCTGATTGGCGCCTGTCCCGCAATAGTGCGGGAGGGCAATGGCAAAAGTCAGTCTGCGAAGCGCGCCGCAGGCATGAGAAAAGAAAAAAACGCCTTAAGCGTTTCTTATTTCCTATGTGTGATTATCTTATTTTCATATTTATCATCAGTGATGGCAACGCGATTTTTTTCATTACCCTTGGGAGATGAGGATTTTTTCCCAAATCCCATAAGATGAGCAAAATCATCCAATCCTATGGAAAGGTGAGTTCCTATATTTTGCATCAGGGATTCTTTATGTTTCTGTTCAAACTTTTCCAGATCACTCATAGTGCATAGCATATCAAGATAAAGGCAAAGGCATTATAATGAATTCTAGTTGATTTTCCAATACAACAAATTATCAATAGTTTATCAACAGTTTATCGATTGTTTATCAATTGTATGGTCAAAGTCATCATCTGTTATATTCTCGTCTTTATCATCGCATGAGCAGGCATTTGGTTCACGCTCATTATGCTATGACCGGTTTTCACGAGAGACAAAAGAGCGCCATATGTACCATCTTTCAACTATCATCTCAATCTCATGAAAAAGGGACTCAAACTCAGAAAGTGAGCGAAAATCATCGACTTGGGATGCGGGGACGGGAAAGCGCTCAGATTCTTTTCCAAGAACTTCGGGCTCAAAGGAGAAGGATATGACATCAATCCAGTGGCATTGCAATACGGAAGATTTCTCAATCGATATCATAAAGAAAAACACGTAAAGCTGATCAAATCAAACTTTGAAAAAGCTGATCTCAAAAACTACGACTACATCTACACGTACCTATTTCCAAATCAGCTTACCGATATAGAAAAATGGGTCTTCTCCAAAATAACAAACAAAGCAATCGTAATCTCCAATTCTTTCCAATTTGCCAAACATAAACCTTTCCAGACAATAAAGAATCATAGAGGGAAGGATTCGATATTTTTATATAAGAAATAAAAAAACAAATGCAAAAAATCGACCTTCATGAAAACCTCATCAATTCCTTCAAGGATAAGCTTGATGAATTCGCACATCCTACAGCTGATATCAAAGACAATTTAGCCGTACTGCAATGACGCATGTATGGGATAAAGAATTCCTGATGATTGGAAGATTACAAAATCGCAGATCTCCAAGTGATTGGAGCTGTTGTCTGGCCATTTGAAAAAATCGCAGACCCCGCAAGCCCAGGAAAATTCAGAATCAGTTATAGTGAGAAAGCTTTGAACGAAAATCTCGATGCCTACGAAGCATTCAGAAAACAATATAATATCAAACTCATCGCTGAAGGAAGAGATCTTAGCGATACCAAGTACATGGATTTCGGACTTAATTTTTTCTACAAACTCGTGGGTGCAGACGGCATCAAATCCACGGAAGATGTAGATAAAATCTACAAGAAAGGAATCAGGATCATCCAATTTGTTGATCAGAATAGCAATGGCCTGTGCTCATCATACCAAGACAAAGAAGGATGACTCACACAACTGGGAAAAGACATCATCATCTATATGGAAAGCAAGAAGATGATTGTCGACGTCGCCAACATGAATCCTCAATCTATGATTGAAACGTATAGATTTGCCAAAAGACCACTCCTCAACTCTCATACCAACATCATGTCATTATATAATGATAGCAGGAACATCACTGATGAATATTTGGATCGGATCGACCCGAGCAATGGCCTCATCGGGTTATCGCTTAATTCAGATATGATTGTCGGACCAAATGCATACGCAACTCTCGACCAATTCATGGATCAGATAGAATATGTAAAAAACCGCATTGGCGCAGACCAAGTCGCACTCGGTTCATGTTATCATAGCTTCTTACATCCCAAGATGGTGCAAGGGTTAGAGACGGTAGATACACTTAAATTGCTTGAAGAGAAAATGACAGAAAGATTCTGAGAAAAATTCACGCAAAGATTTTTCCGAGAAAACGCATATAAATTTCTCACGCTGTACTTATAACCCGAATGCCATTCTTTCGGTCTTGAACACATAGATCAACACATTACCGGAAATTTGATATTTTTGCTTAATAAGTCCAAGTGCAGTCTTTACGTCATTCACCCCTTTCATGTTGGGGAGGATGATTCAGCTTTTTTGCCCCGAAGCGTCGGGGTTGATAAGGAAAACTCAGTAATCTTTGGTAGAGATTGCCATCAGCTTCTGCATATCGGATTCTTGAGTCACTTCAGTGACCACATCCACAGCTACGCTGACAGCTCATTTTTCTTTGTCCAGGATCCCGGCAGAGATGATTTCTACGAGATCTCACATATTTTTATCGGTCTGCAATACTCCAGTGGAAGTAAGCACATTCCCGTCTTTGTCAAATAATGAAAAAAAGAGTCATTTGCTCTCCTCTTTTTTGTACTTCTCAAATAATTTTGTTTTGATTTTTTCTAGCATGAGTGTGGTTGAAAGTAGAAGCTAAAACCGTACATACTTATGTATATTACCCTCTAAATCTCCCTCCAAGGGAGACTTCATTTATTGCCTCCCCTCGAAGGGGAGGTCGGGTGGGGTAAAAAATTTTAGTATAAATCATTTCCTGATGAATAAGCTCCAATTCAAAATACTCAAAAAGAAGTGAAATGCAAGAGTTTGACAGATTACCCTCAATGGCATCAAACTCACAACCCCAGTCTTTATGCCGGTCGGAACCAAGGCGACCATCAAAGGACTGATTTTGGATATGCTCAAAGATCCTAAATATACCGGCTCCAAAACACCCATAAATCTGATTTTGGCCAACACCTTTCATCTCTATCTCCGTCCAGGCGACAAACTCATCAGAAAAGCTGGCGGACTTCATGAATTTGAAAATCGAGATGGACTGATCTTAACAGACAGCGGCGGATTCCAGGTATTCAGTCTCGGACTTTCAAAAAAGTCTGTAAAGTCTGAAAGTCAAAGGTCCATAAAGTCCAAATGACCCGATGACCTTATGACCTGATGACCTTCGACTAAACACGACGTCCAGATAAAGCTCACAGAACAAGGTGTACATTTCAATTCGCCATACGATGGTAGCAAACATTTCTTTACACCAGAAAATGTCGTCGACATCCAATGCAATCTCGGAAGTGACATCATGATGGTGCTCGACGTCTGCTCTCCCGCCGATGCTGACAAAAAAACAATCGAAGAACATATGCACATGACCCATCGCCGAGCCAAGAGAGCATTTGATCATTTCCAGAAAAAATATGATAAAGAACGTGGGGTTCTTTTCCCTATTGTCCAGTGATGAGCACATAAAGATCTCAGATCCCAGTCCATAAAATTCTTGAGCGAATATGCTCGAGATGGCATCGCAGTCTGATGAGTAAGCGTCGGAGAAGAGAAAAAGTTGATTCAAGAAATAGTAAAACATACAGGTTCTGAATTGCCAGAAGACAAACCAAGATACCTCATGGGCGTGGGCACACCTGAAGACATCCTACATGCGATAGAGAATGGATTTGATATGTTTGATTGCGTTCTCCCCACCAGACTCGGCAGACACGGCATAGCTTTTTCGCCCAAAGGAAATCTCAAAATGACCAATGCAAAATATAAAGCTGACTTCACCCCACTCGTGAAAACCTGTACATGCTTTGCCTGCACACACTTCACGAAGGCCTACATCTCTCATCTCATCAGAGAAAATGAAATGCTTGGAGGAATATTACTTTCCCTCCACAACATAGCTTACCTTCACAATATGTTGGAGAATCGGAAAGCTAAGATGTTAAGAAAGTAAACAAACCGATCATATCATTCATAGGGTTGATTGCTCCGTCAGAATCCGTGACAAAACAAAGAAAGCAAACCAAACCAAGAGAATCGACCTGAGGCTCCCCGGTGGTTTACCGGGGAGAGGGAGATTTTTTCGTAGACAGAAAATGATTTCAAGAATCAACGTATGACTGCAATCAACCGAGGGGTTTTTGGATACTTTTTGACCTGGAAGCAAAAAGTATCGCGCCCGCCGCGCAAGGCGATAAAAAGAAGAAAAAAAGCACCGCAGACAGGAGGAAAAGCAAATTCAATTTGAATTACTCACCCAAATCTTTATTCTACATCCATAATTTATCACATAAAAATCACCCCATGAAAACCACTATCGCCAAAATCTACAAGAACTACAAATCGATGCTCGACACACCAGTCGTCTTGAATGGTCGAGTAAGAAGCGTAAGAGACAGCAAGACCTTCGGATTCATCGAACTCAATGACGGCTCACACTTAAAAAATATCCAAATCGTCTTCGAAAATAATTTGGCGAATTTTGATGAAATCTGCAAATTAACAACAGGAAGCGCGATTAGTATAGAAGGAACTTTAGTCGCTTCGCAAGGGGCGAAACAAGCTTTTGAAGTGAAAGCGAAAAAAGTGACGCTGATTGGAGATTGTCCAAATGATTATCCGCTTCAGAAAAAATGACACAGCTTTGAATATCTCCGTGAAATCGCACATCTCAGAACCAGATCAAATACCTTTTCCGCAGTCTTTAGAGTGAGAAGCATGCTCGCATACGCAATCCATAAATTCTTCAATGAAAATGGATTTATCCGAGTACATACACCGATCATCACCGGTAGTGACTGCGAATGAGCAGGCCAGATGTTTAGAGTTTCTACGCTCGATGCCGTCAATCCACCCAAAACCAAAGAAGGGAAAGCAGATTTTTCTCAAGATTTTTTCGGCAAAGAAGCATCACTTACCGTGAGCTGACAGCTCGAAGCGGAAACCTTCGCAACAGCATTCAGCAAAGTCTACACTTTCTGACCGACTTTCAGGGCGGAAAATTCAAATACCTCCAGGCACCTTTCAGAATTCCGGATGATTGAACCGGAAATAGCTTTCGCGGACTTAAATGACGATATGGATCTGGGTGAAGCATTACTCAAATATGTCTTCAAATACGTGCTAGACAATGCTCCCGCAGAGATGAATTTTTTCGCGCAATTCATAAATCCTGAAGTAAAGACCAGATTAGAAAATCTCGTAAAAGCAGATTTCACCAGAGTGACCTATACCGAAGCGATTGAATTGCTGAAGAAATCATGACAGAAATTCGATTTCAAGATAGAGCGAGGAATGGATATGCAGACCGAGCATGAAAGATATCTGTGCGAGAAGATTTTCAAAGGCCCGGTATTCGTAACGAATTATCCTAAAGATATTAAAGCCTTCTATATGAGAATGAACGAAGACGGCAAAACTGTCGCTGCAACCGATCTTCTTGTGCCATGAGTCGGAGAGATCATCTGATGATCACAAAGAGAAGAGAGATTGGAAATGCTAGAAAAAAGGATCAAGGATATGAAGCTCGATGTAAATAATTATAAGCGATATCTCGACCTCAGAAAATATGGAACTGTGCCGCATACGTGATTCGGAGTAGGGTTTGAAAGACTTATGATGTACATCACCGGCATGGAAAATATCCGCGATGTCATCCCTTTCCCAAGAGCACCAAAGACCTGTGACTTTTAATATTTAAAACAACAACCCCCCCCCTCGATCTCCAGCTGCGCTGGACTGTAGCCCCTTCATAGGGGGACCAAAGGAAAAATATTTACAAACCAACCGTGTCGTCTTTATTGTCGAAAATTGTATGAACTTCCAAAATAGATGTCGTTTAACAACTAAGCGTAGGTGATTCGAGGAGTAAAACTGGAAAGCATACGTTCATGGTGAGACGGGAAAGTACGTGTGTGGCTGTCTTTCCCATAGACCTCTTTGCCTACTTTCTGGGGCAATGCCAGAAAGTAGGGCCGGGCACGGGCAAGCTTGCCCGCAGTAGGCAGGGCGCAAAAAAAAAGAAACTTTTACCAAGTACCTATCCTCATGAAACAACTAATTTATGTTCACTGATGAATGGTTTTCCCCGACAATGAAGCTCTGTGTAAAACACTAGAAACCCGAGAATACAATCCTTTTCAAGATAGACTCAGATGGAAAGATTTTCTCAAAGAAAAATTGACAGGAAAATATGAAGTCATCAAACCCGATATGCCAAACAAACATATGGCCTGTTACAAAGCACGAAAAATCTGGTTTGAAAAAATTTTTCCTTATCTCAACGATGAGGGACTTGTAGTCGTAGGACATTCGCTCGGATGAATGTTTTTGCTCAAATATATCTCAGAAAATTGATTCCCAAAAAAAATTAAACAACTTCATCTTACCGCATCGTGCCTCGATGAAACAAACATGCCAGAAGAAGAAAAATACATGGGAGATTTTTTATTTGATCTCAATACCATTCCCAAAGTCCAAGACTTTGTGGAAAATATTTTCATCTATCATTCAACAGATGACCCTGTAGTGCCTTATGAACATGCAGAAAAATTATATTCCTATCTTCCCAAAGCCAAACTCATTACTTTGACCGATAGAGGACACATCATGCAGATAGAATTCCCTGAATTGTATGAAAATCTTTTAAAGTAAATTATTTCTATGACCGACATACTTATTTCAAATCCACAAAGGCTCAACGAACTCATCGAAAAATTTGCTCATGATGGCAAGGAACATTTTCACGTCATCGCAGATTTTGACAGGACCTTGACCTCTGCATTTGCTGATGGAAAGTCCAGGTATGCACTCGAACAAATCTTTCAAGAAGGCGTGTATCTCGGACCGGAATTTGCCAGGAGATCCAAAGAAAATTTTGAAAAATTTTATCTCATAGAAATAGATCCAATCATCCCATTGGAAGAAAAGAAAATAGCGATGCACGAACGACGAATGCGCGTATTCGCTTTGATGATAGAATTCTGAGTAAAAAAAGACATGATAAAACACGCCATGCAATCAGACCAAATCGTCTTAAGATCTGGATATGAGATGTTTTTTGATATATTGAAAGACAATGAGATTCCTCTACTAGTTTTTTCAGCAAGCGGACTATGATACGATGGAATCCAGTATTGCCTTGAAAAAAAGATTTTCCTATCCACGAAAAAATCAAAGACAGGAAAAATATTCTACTCCTCGGAGATTCGCTTGGAGACGTACATATGGCTGACGGATATGAGTATGAAAATATCATAAAAATCTGATTCCTCAACGATGATACTCCAGAGCATAGAGAACAATATCAAAAAAGATTTGATCTCATCATCCTGAATGACGGCCCAATGGATGAAGTGAATGCAATCCTCAAAAAGATTCTCACATAAGGAAAAAGCGGGTCCTCATTGATAATAATCAAAGAGAATACCCCCGCTTTATTCGGTTACATAGATACATTAAATCTTAGGCTTCTTGTAAAGTTTCGCCATTTGCTCTTCAGCAAGCAGACGGATTTTTTTAGTAGGATCAGCAGATCTTTCGGGTGGTGTACTTTTTTGAATTTGTAACACCTTGTCATAAGACCCATAAGGATCTTCATCAACCATCTTTCTGAAAATCACTCCTGCTTCTGTTAAGGCAACCTCATTTTCAATACTCTCATCAATACCTAACACAGCACGAACACCAGGATCTTTGCCTAAAGCATGGGAAGATGATTTTGAAACTTGTGGTTTTTCAAAGCGAAAGACTTCACTTATTGCCACATGTTCCACCATCACAGGAATATCCTCATCTTGAGGAATCACTAAATGATTCCGCGTTTTCATGAGTTCAATCGCTTCGGGCGTAGCAACATACTTTTCAAATCTCTTCAAGATATCAGCCTGGTCGGCTTCAAATCGTTTGGCACACGAAGCAATGACTGCTTTGTGAGTAAAGAGATTCCTGGCATATTCATACCAGGGACGAAGTTTTTTCTGCCAGAAAGTATTGATTTTTTTTGGCAAATTGCGAATAAATTCGAAACAGGTATTGAAATCTTCCTGGAAATCGATGATTCGCTGGTGCACCATGCCTTCAGTGATACTAAGCCACCCATCAATAAGTTTCTGGACTTTTACAGCAGATCTTTTTAAAGGACCTGTGTCGAATGTCCGAGAGTGGATTAATGATTTGAACTCCTCAAAAAGAGAATAAAAGGATTCACCCTCATGCAAGGTAAGTGAGGATAAGGAAACTGCAAATAATTGATAATTAATTTTACTGTTCATGTTTCTTTCTTTTTTTAATGATTTCTTTTTTGCGTGAACAAAATCAAAACACTCCTTTCTTTTTTGTTTTTTTTAAGGTTTAGTAACTTTTATTTACAAAAAAACATATAATTTTTTCCTAGAAAAAGTCAACGCAACAATTTGTAAGTGCTCACTATTTTTTATATCGCTAGATTGAACAAACGACAAGCCAACCGTATCGTCTTTATCCAAAGCAAATTCTCACATTTCAAGTGAAACAT
>Ga0210028_1001547_pt1 | contig 19287 bp, 21 predicted proteins | sample CryGeymeta201513_FD_185468 | JGI IMG/M metagenome (GOLD analysis project Ga0210028, IMG submission 185468) | Groundwater microbial communities from Crystal Geyser aquifers in Utah, USA - Crystal Geyser metaG 2015-13 (SPAdes) (version 2) | ecosystem: Environmental > Aquatic > Deep subsurface >...
AATTAATAAAATATATGAGTTTATTAAAACTTTTTAGAAGAGAAAAACTACCCGTTGTAACGGCTGATGCATTAATGGCCGTTATTCCTACGCTTACAACTGGACGGCAAATAGATGCAGCAGTGCAAGTGGCAAGTAGAGCTGGTATTTTAGATGAAGGGATGATTCTAAGACTTCGTGCAGAGGCTAATTCTATCTCCAGGCAGGCTAACCAGGGCAAAAGGAAACAACATATGGCACAGTGTAAAGCCCAGCAAGACGAATATTTACCATTAGGTCAGAAGCCTGATGAATTGGCAGAATTGGGTGGTCCGGTTACGGCGAGTTTTGTTTCCCAAATATCGTCAGCAACTACTCAAAAACAACTTGATTTGATCGAAAGAGGCATTTGGGAGACATGTAAAACAACCCGTATTCCCCATGAAGATGGTTTGCGAAATTATTTAACATTTAGAAGTAATCAAATTGGAGGAAAAAAATAAATATGTCACATCCAAATACTTTAGAAGAGGCAGAGGCACGAATACGAGGTGGGCATGAACGTGGTGGAGGTGGAAAAGGTGGTGACTTATTGTCATTATTTCGTAGAGGGGGAGGTGGTGATAAAGAGTCAGAAGCTCGGGGACAGTATAATGTAACAACGGAACACATGCAAAGGGGATATTCGAGTGCCAAAGCAGCAATAAACGAAATTAAAAGAATGCAAAGAAGTAGTATTTTGGGAGTGGGGTATTCTGAAGCTGAAGAGTATCCCGCAAAAGTGGCAATGCTAATTCGTCAGGCGGGTAGTTCTATTTCTGAGGGTGCACGGGGGGAAGTTGGTAGACAACTCACACTTGTAAGTAACCTTAAAATTGATGCCAAACCTGGGGAGATATCAAAAGCCTTAAGGGCAGTTGAAAATGAGGTGGCAACGATGATAGTTGATCCCGGTGGAACTAATGCAGGAGCACTCATGGGAGAGCTTGGTCTTGTTCTCCGTGAGTTATATCCAGCATTTGACCATGAAGAATATATGAAAAAAGATGGGAGGGCACAAGAAGCTTATTGTCGTGATCATGGTCAGTACCCTGATGGAAAACCATATCGCGTGGCAACAGGAGGCGTGACCACCACAAAAACAGGGTTTTGGGGTAGACTATTTGGTGGAGGAACTAGTGGTGGGGAAACATCTAGTGCGTGGGATGATTGGGGAAATAGAAAATGAGTTTTGGGCATTGGAGATGCAATTGGGTGGTTATAGGTGGTTTTAGGTAGTTTTAGTTGTTGACAGGACAAAAAGGTGGTAATATTGTCCTATGGATGATGTTTTGAGAACAATACTGCAGGAATGGCAGATAAAAAAATTACCAAAAGTGATTAGTCGAGATTTTAAACTTGAGGTAAATAAACCTTTGGTAAACAATGCGACAGTAATTACTGGGTTTAGACGAGTAGGTAAAACATATATAATATTTGAAGCAATTGAGAAGCTCTTGACTAATTATTCTCGAAAAGAGGTGGTTTATATAAATTTTGAAGATGAGCGATTGATAAATCCGAGTGCAGAGCTTTTGACAAACTTGATACCTGAAATAATATCAATGTGGGGAAATCCTCCAAAATATTTGTTTTTGGATGAGTTGCAGGTGGTAGAGAATTGGTCAAAATGGGTGAGGAGAATGTTGGATAATGAGGATATACAAATATTTATCACTGGCTCATCTTCAAAAATGAGTAGTGCTGAATTACCAACAGAATTGCGAGGTCGGGCTTGGGAGAAAAAGATTTATCCTCTTACTTTTCGGGAATTTTTGAAATTTAAAAATGTTGATAATGATTTTCTGAGTTTGACAGCAAACCAAATAGCTAACTATAAATTTTTGTTTGAAGAATATTTAAGATTTGGTGGGTTACCAGCAGTTGTTTTGACTGAGGAGGAGAGAAAACATGAGTTGTTGCAGTCGTATTTTCAGACTGTAGTGCAAAAAGAAATAATGGAGAGAAATAAAGTTGAGAATGAATTAGCGATGAAGACCTTGTTAAAATTATTGTTCAATTCAACTTTTATCACTATTTCTAAATTACACAATAGCTTGAAAAGTCTAGGAATCGCGGTGGGGAAATCAACAGTGGACAACTATTTGTCGTATATAGAAAATTCCTGTTTTATGGATCAATTGTATATTTTTAATGCTTCAACGATAAACCAATTGCAATATCCGAGAAAAGTTTATTTTGTGGACACTGGTTTAATGACCGCTTTATCAACTAATTTGTCAAACAATCGGGGAAAATTACTAGAAAATTTGATGTATATTAAATTGAAAAAAGAGGGAGAGAGAATAACTTATTACAAAGATAAGACGGATAATGAGGTAGATTTTTTGGTATGGAAAGAGGAGAAAATTGAGGCAATGTATCAGGTATGTGTGGATTTAACTGACGAAGAAACAAGAAGCCGAGAGATAAAATCGATAATTCGAGCTGGAAAAAAATTGGGGTGTAGTAATTTGAATTTGGTAACGAGCGTGAAACCCGAAGGGTTGGTAATACCCAAAAATATAAACGTTATTGAGATGGTGGTGAATTAACCAATTTTATTATTTTTTTGACAAAAACATCTTTGCTAAATTTTTGGGCATTGGTGGTGCAATCGGAGGGATTGAAATTTATGGTTTGAAACTTTTTGATGGCAGAAATTAGAGAATCGACCGAAGGCTCATCAAAAAAGACACCGGTTTTGTTTTCAATCACCGATTCGAGATAACCACCACCACGAAAAGCAATAACTGGAGTACCAGCAAGCTGGGACTCGACGGGGGTAATACCAAAATCCTCGTCGGTGGACAAGGCTAAAAATGCCAAAGCTTGGGCATAAAGCTTGACTAATTCCTCGTCGGAAACCCGACCTAAAAACTCGACATTTGATTTTGAGATATTTTTTAATTGTTTATATTCAGTGTAATAACCGGTGGGTTCACCAACAATTTTTAATTTTAAGTTTAATTTAACCGCAGCTTTGACGGCCAAATCGAGACCCTTGGCCCCGACAATACGACTAATTATTAAATAAAAATCTTGTTTTTTGACTTGGGGAATAGGGGGTAGTGAGACTGGCGGATATACTACAACGGAATCACGGCGATAGAATTTTTTGATACGCTGGGCCACATTTTTTGAATTGGCGACAAAAACATCAACTTTTTGAGCTTGGGCAAAATCATAAAGACGCATAAAATGGCCAACGATAATGGCATATAAACGAACTGGCCAATATTTTTGAAACTCGACACTGGTTTTGAAACCATATAACCATCGCGGCGGGGTATGACAATAACAGATTTCCTTGGTATTTTTACCTTTTTTGAATCCTTTGGTGATATACCAACTGGCAGAACCGATAACAATATCGTATTTTGAAAAATCAAAACTACCCCAAATTAAGGGAGTTAAAAAGCGTAAGGGGCTGTGCAACTTACTACTAAAAAATGGAATATAGTGAACCCAAGATGGAATAATTTGGCGGTTTTTGAAATGATTATAGGTGGTTGAATTTTTTTTGTAAAAGGCAGTATAAATGGGCGCATCGGGGTATATTTCAGATAACACTGACAGAACCCGTTCAGCACCACCAAATTCGTTGAGGTAGTCGTGAACCAACGCCACACGAAGTGGCGAATTTACAATTTTCAATTTACAATTTTCAATCAATTTATAATTTATAAATTTTTAAAATAGAGACTCTTGATTTGATTGTACTTCAACTTTAGTAACTTTGTTTTGGGGAGAGATTTTGTTTAAACGAGAAGAGAGAGATTTGAAATTATATTTTATAAATAATTCAGATAGTGCAGTGATGTTTTTGAGTGTTATTTTTAAGTCTTTTAATTTTAAGTTAAGGGGAATATTGGTAACAATAGTGGCAAGTTTTTGGGACATGTAGGCATTTTCCTTGTCTTTTATTAGCTTGCCGGCAAGTTTTGGATTTATTATTTTGATATTTTTATAAATATTGTCGAGACTGTGATATTGAGATAAAAGAGAGGTAGCGGTGGTGGGACCAACGCCGGAAACACCGGGATAGTTATCAGAAGAATCCCCCATTAGAGCTTTTAAGTCGATGACTTGGGATGGGGAAACGCCAAGTTTTTCGATAACTTCTTTTTTGGTAAATAATTTACTTTCAGATAACCCGTGGATGGGCATATAAAGTGAAACTTTGCGGTTGACCAACTGCATAAGATCTTTGTCGCCAGTGATAATAGTTATTTTTTTGATAAATTTCTTTTTGAAAAGTTTTTTTGATAATGTACCAATTAAGTCGTCGGCCTCGTAACCACCCATGGAAAATGTGGGGATGTTAGATTCGGCTAAAGTTTGGGGTAAAATTTGAAGTTGTGTTATTAAGTCGTGATCAGTGGGAGTGCGTTTGGCGCGATAACCCATAAATTCGACATTGCGAAAAGTGGGACCGGGGAGGTCGAGACAAACACATAAATAATCGGGTTTTAGGGCATCGATAGACCCCAAAAGCATGGAATAAAAACCATAAAGGGCATTGACAGGTTGACCATTATTGGTCATTGGGGGAATTGAGTGATAGGCACGGTGGGCAACAGCGTGACCATCAACAATCAACAAATGCATAATTTTTAATTTTTAATTTAAAATTTTTAATCAATTTTTAATGATTAAATTAATTAATTTTTAAACAAAAAATAAGTGGTAATGAATTATAGCGAATTTAAAACGGACTGTGGACGATGAGGTGTTTTTTGAGGCCAGCAAAATCTTTGGTATTGTTGGTAAAAAGATGGTGAATATTGTTGTCAACCAGAATTGAAGCGAAATAAAAATCAAAAAGATCATTTTTTTTGGATAATTGACAGAAATTAGAATAAATATTGAGAGTAAGTGATGATGGAGTGACAATGTGAATATTAAAAGAATTGATGATTTCAACAATATTCTCTAAAGCGATTTTTTGAGGTATATGATATAAAGAAACTAGTACTCGATGTGCTTCGATAATATTGTTTTGAGTGGTATATGTTGGTGTACGATGCTTTAATAAATCCTTAAACAAGGTAATTGTTGGTTGATGAAATTTAGAATCAGCGTCTAAAAAATAGACCAACAGGTTGGAATCAATACCCCATTTTTTTGCGTAGTTTATCGTCATAGATTTCATTTCGGTGAATAGATCTATTAACCCCAAGGTGAAGGCTACCAGCAAGCCTAAAAGGATCTTTGGTGGTGCTGGCACTTTGAATATTTATACCATTTTTAAGAGTGTTGGAAACAAACTGACTAAAACTGGTTTGATTATAAGCAGCAACGATTCTGGCTTGAGTGTAAATATCCTCGGGGATAGTAATAGTGGCATGAATTAGATTGGACATATTGTATGATAATATGATAATGTGATTTTGTCAAGAGGGCGCAAACGCTATTTTAGTTTCTTGATTTCTGATTCCAAAATTTTGATATTTTTTTCAGCGGGTAATAATTCGGGTGGGGTACCACCAATTTCCTCGATGGTTTTGCGGACTTTGCGACCAACTTGGTAATGGGTGTTGGAGGCAGGGATATCGCCATGAATATTTTTATTTTTTGATAAAATGTCCTCGGTTTGAGTAATACGAAATAAGTTGGCGGCGAGCTCGGTGGAACCGGCGCGGTCGAGCAACTCACCTTTTTTAATTTTCTTTTTATGTTCAATTTCAGAAAGAGTGTGATTGTAAAGTCCGCGATAGCCAGCGTCGTTGAATAATCCAAATTTTTTGACGCCTGATTTTGTGGCGGTACTGAAAAGTTTTTTATTTTGGGCTGTGACCTCGGAGCGGATAAATAATCGTTTGTTGTCAGAATTTAACTGGTCGGTTAATTCCTGGCGACGAGTTTGGATGGCAAAATAGGTTTGGGCGAGGGCAATTTGAGGTTTACGGCTATCGCCATTTTGAGCAATTAAATAACAAGCATAGCGATCAAGCTCGATATCAGTAATGCTGATTTTAGCTTTGTTTCCAGTAATTAACGTCTTCGTGACGTCACGAAAGTGTTCTTTGACATCTTGGTTGCTTTTTTGACAGGCGGTTTTTGCTTTTTTAATAACTTCGTCAAAATTTTCCCAACGCAAATAATCTAAAGTTCTCATCAAATCTCTTGCCGACCAAAATTCGGAATTGTCTTTAATTATTTTAATGTTTTCGAAACTATTGTTTTGAGTGGAAATTATATTATTCATAATTAAATATACCGAAACTAAACCGAATGTCAAGGAGTGTTTTCAATCTCCCTAAATCCCTCTTTAACAAGAGGGACTTAGAAACTGGTAGAATTTTATAATGGAGCAACATCCGATACCGCAACAAATATCATCCTACGAATTTAAACTGGTGGGAGAAATGACGTTGAAACAATTTGCCAAAGCAGCGGGAGGAATAATTATTGCATTAGTAATTAATTCGGCACCTTTGGTATTTTTTATAAAGTGGCCGTTGATTTTTATTTTTGCGGTAGGAGGATTGATGTTGGCCTTTGTGCCATTTCAAGACAGACCCCTGGAAACCTGGTTGTTGGCTTTTTTAAAATCAATTTATAACCCAACCATGTTTATTTATAAAAAGGGTCGACCAAAAAACTGGCTGGATATTGATTTGGCCAAAAATTGGATCGAAATTGTGGCACAAGAGAAAAAAGAGCAGGAGGAAATGTTGGAAAATAAGCCGATAAAGAAAAAGAGTCAGGTGAATGAGTTTATTGATTCGTTGCCATCGGTGAATAGGGAAGAAAAGACAATTAAAAATGACGAATTACGAATTACGAATGAGGAGAAGAAAGAAAAACTTCAAACTTCAGACTTCAAACTTCAAGAAGAAACAAAAGAAAAAGGAGTAATAACAGAAGACGTTAAAATGGATTCGGGTGAGGCAAGGCCGAGATTAAATTTGAAAAGAGATATTCAGGAAGCGACTGGGGAAATTGTGTTTGGACAAATCCCAATGCCAGACATTCCTGATTTGCCAAACTTAGTGGTCGGAATGGTTTTGGATAATGGGGGTAAAATTGTGGAGGAAGCGATTGTGGAAATTCAAGATAAAGAAGGAAATCCGAGTCGGGTATTAAAAACCAATTCTTTGGGGCAATTTAGAACTTCAACCCAAATGACAAATGGAGATTATTTAATAGTTACAGAAAAAAATGGATTGGTTTTTGACCGTGTAAGTTTAAAATTGGGGGGGAAAATTGTTTCGCCCATAAAAATAATCGCAAAATAGTTTATTATTAATCAATGCCGATAGACCCTGTCCGAATTGCCATAAAAGGAAGTACTCAAGACCACTTGCCGGTGGAAGACATTATTGATGGGATAGTGCTGCTCAAAGAGGGGGGGGCAGCGTTAATTATGCAGGTATCCTCGGTCAATTTTGATTTGTTATCAGAAAAGGAACAGGCTTCTTTGGTTTTTGCCTATGGGGGGATATTAAATTCACTTAATTTCCCCATCCAAATTTTGATTCATTCGACAGCCAAGGACGTGAGGATTTATTTGACAAATTTAACACAAGCTGAGGTAGACCAGAAAAATCCATTATTAAAAAATAGAATTGCCTCGTATCGCAAATTTATTGAAGAAACAGTCAAAAGAAATGATGTGTTGTCAAAAACTTTTTATTTAGTAGTGCCTTTTTTGCCAGCAGAACTAGGATTAAAGCAGGCGGGAAACCAAATTATCGGGTCGGTCTTGCCGATGGTAAAAAAGAAAGATGCAGGACTACCTTTTCAAAAAGAATATATAGTTGAAAAAGCCAAGGCGGCGTTGGAACCCAAAAAGGACCACTTGATTAGATTATTCTCGCGACTAGGGTTGGAAATAAAACCATTAAATACAAAAGAATTAATTGAGTTGTTATATAAAATATACAACGAAGATAGCGCCAATAGCCAAAAAATTCAAAGCTTAAATTTTACAGCCCCAATGGTGACGACAAAAAAATGACAAATATAATTTCTAATTACCAATTTCTAATTTCTAAATAATGAATATTTTAGATTTATTTAAGAAACCCGCCAAAAGCTCCGTACAACCTGAAGCTTCGCAATTAGGTGGGCAGGAAAAACCTGTAAATGGGGCAAAACCGTTCGTGGAGGGGTTGGTGTCAGTAAAGGACATTATTGCGCCATCGGCACTGGAAGTTGATTTTGACCATGTTCGAATAGATGGTAAATATTATCGAACTTGCTTTGTGGCGGGATATCCACGATTTGTGGGATTAAATTGGTTGTCAGGATTGATTAATTTTGATGCGTCACAGCGAGTGGCAATGTATATTTATCCAACAGACGGAAAAGAAATATTGGATGATCTTAGGCGTAAAATTGCGGAAATGGAAGCAGAAATTAGTACTGATGTACAACGAGGCAAGGTTGTTAACCCGTCGACACAGGCAAAACTGGAAGATGCTTTGACACTACAGGCAGATTTGGTTAGGGGAGAGGAAAGATTTTTTCAGTTTGGATTGTATGTGACAGTTGAGGCGACCACTAAGGATGAACTGAACCGAATGACCAAAAATTTGGAAGCGGCACTGGGTTCGATAATGTTAGTGTCAAAAAAGGCGACGTTACAAATGGAAGAAGGATTTATTACCACTCTCCCCCTTTGTGATGATAAATTGGCAATTTCACGGAATATGGACACCACCTCATTGGCCACCACCTTTCCTTTTGTATCATCTGATTTGTCCGACGACAAGGGAATAATGTATGGAATTAACGAACATAATGGATCATTGGTAATTTTTGATAGATTTTCGATGCAAAATTATAATTCAGTAGTGTTTGCCTCGGCTGGTGCTGGTAAATCGTACATGATTAAACTGGAAGCGATGAGATCATTAATGTTTGGGACGGAAATAATTGTAATTGATCCAGAAAATGAATATGAAGTGTTAGCAGAAGCGGTGGGAGGGCAATATATTGCCTTTGGTTTTGGGGAAAACTCAAAAATTAATCCCTTTGATTTATCCTTGACGGTGGAAGAAGGGGAAAATACCCTAAACGATAAGGTGTTGACACTTCATAAAATGTTTAAAATAATGCTGGGGGCAATGGACCCGATGGAAGAATCAGTACTTGACCGAGCGGTAATGGAAGCTTACAAAGCCAAAGGAATTACTCCCGACCCAGAAACTCAGACTCGGGAACCGCCATTGGTAGAAGATTTGTACAAAGCCTTAATTGGCATGGAAAATGAGCGCGCCCAAAATTTGGCGGCACGAATGGAAAAGTATATAAAAGGGTCGTTTGCAGGAATTTTTAACCAAAAAACGACAGTTAATTTGCAAAACAAATTTGTGGTTTTTGGGATTAGAAATTTGGAAGAGTCATTGCGACCAGTGGCGATGCACATTGTTCTTGATTACATTTGGACAGTGGTGAAAAAAGAACTAAAAAAGCGAATATTGATTGTGGATGAAGCGTGGTATTTGATGCAATTTGAGGATTCGGCAAGTTTTTTGCGGGGAATAGTTAAGAGGGGGCGAAAATATTATTTGGGGGTGACGACAATCACCCAAGATGTCGACGACTTTTTGCAAACACCTTATGGAAAAGAAATTGTGACCAATAGCTCGATACAAATTTTGCTCAAACAACATAGTGCCGCCATTGATTTAATTGGAAGTACTTTTTACCTATCTGAAGGGGAAAAACAATTATTATTGACAGCAGATAAGGGTGAGGGAATATTTTTTGCAGGACAAAACCACGTGGCAATTAAGGTAATTGCCTCGGAAGAAGAGCATAAGTTGATTACTTCAAACCCGGAAGAGGTGATGAAAAATAAGAAGGAATTTGAGATGAAATTGGAGACTAAATTACAAGAAACAAAATCACAACCAACAAATTTACAAGTTCCAAACAATTTCCAAGAAACAAGTTCCAAATTACAAACTGAAGTTAAAGTCGAGACAAAGCCGCCTGCGTTAGGAAACTTCGTCGAGCCGAAGGAAGAACCAAAAAAAGAAGTAAAATTAGAGGAAGGAAAAAGTGTGTCGTTTAAACCAGTGGTGGAAGTAGAAGAACCGGAATCGGAGGTGGAAAGTGATCTTAAAAAAAGAATTGCAATAATGGAGGAGGAGGAAAGATTAAAGATAACAGAGCACAGTAAAAAGATAACCAAGGAAAAAGAGGAGAAGGAAAAAGAAGAGAAAAAATTAAATGGGACTTTTAGTAATTTTGGCCCGGCAGTGGCCGGGCTACCAAAATATCAGGAGTTGTTCAAAGCGCCTAAACTACCGCCATTACCACAAACTAATTTACAAGTTCCAAAAAACAATTTCCAAACAAGTTCCAATGACCAAATTCCAATTTCCAAAGAAGAAATAAAACAAAATGCTCCTATTTTCCCAAGCCAACAACAGGAAGTAAATGTTCCACAACCGGCACAGCTTATTAAAAAAATAACCAATAACCAATTTCCAATTTCCAAACAAGATCCAATAACCAATTTCCAAAATACAAACCAGGGGGAGAAAAAGCCTGAAGATAAAAAAATGGATTATGACAAGTTGTTTGGGAATTGAGGTATATGAATAAAATAGATTTAATTAGATTGAGGATACTGATTGCAGAATTGAAACAAATTCAAGCAGGAGTTATTGCTAAATTAAACGATCAAGATTTAAGGGCATTAACAGATGAGATACTGGGGATTTTTAAAATGTCAGAAGTGGAGGTAAAAGTTATTGATTTGAATAATATAACTGATTTGGAAAGAACGGTGGCGACGCTACAAACAATTGAAAGTAATGCGATAGAAGCGGGAGAAAATATTGAGAAAGTAGAAGTTGGCAGGGAACCAGAAACAAAACTAAACCAGTTGGAAATTGAGGCATTGGTCGAAGAATATGAATTGGCGATAAAAAATAAAGACCATGAAGCGAAAGAACGGATTGAAAAACTGATTGCGAGATATGAAAAAATAAAGATGGATGAGGTTGAGAGGTTTATACAAAAACAGAGAGAAATTAAGGCTCAAGAAATTCAAAAAGTTGATGTGATTGATGAATTTGTCGAGAGGATGGGTCAAGGGAAAACAGAAGAACAAAGATCGTATATTAAAAAAATAATAATAAGTATGTCAAAAGGAGAAGAAATACCCCCAAGTGCTGGGGTGAATATAGACCAAGTTGAGGTTAAACAAATAAAATTAAAAACTGAATTGTTTATAGAAAAAGAAAGGGAAAAAATAGAATTGAGACGAATTGAAGAAATAAAAAAGGCTTTTGATGTGGTGGTAGAAAACGCAACCACAGAAAAAGAAAAACAACAAATTTTGGCGTATGGAAAATTGGTAACTGAATTTTACGCGACTAAAACACCCGACTTGTCCAAATATAGAAACGGTGCTGAAAATGTGTTGCAGGACAGTGTCCCGAGTGCCGGAAAAAGACAAGAGGTTTTTGATGCCACTGAATCATTTGTAAAAATGGTTCATATAAAAGATTTTTCGGGATTTATGGAGAGAACAAGGGGTTTGGCAAAATTAAATAAAACACTATTGCCAAATATTCGTGAAGTCCGATCTTTTGAAGGATTGATTGGGGCGGTTAATAAAGAACCAACAGTAATGATGGGGCTACAAAAAATGGCCTATTCTAAGATAAAAATGATTGAACTGTTGGGTAAGATACCAGGAATGAGTGGACTGTCGGAAACGATTGGTGGAGTAGCAATGAAAGAATTTGTATTAAGTTCAATGAAGGTGATGGCAGAACAGGGAGTATTGACTGGAGGAAAGGCGATATTACAGGGAATAATATCGGGAACGGCGGCGACTGCCGAGGTGGCAGGAGGTTCAACGGCATTAGCCTCGGCAATTGCCGCTTTTCAGGCGATACCTGTAGTGGGACAAATAATTTTGGTGGTGGCATTTGTGGTGATGGTGGGGGCGTGGTTGATTGATCAAGTAATAAAACTGTATGACAAACTTAGTGAATGGGCGAGTAGCTTTGGAATCAATTTGTGGGGATTTAGGGATGGTTTTACTAATCTGTTTGGAAATGGAAAGTTTGGTAGATTTGTGGGGACGATAGGACAATTTGGATTTAATGCAATAGTGGGAGGGGCAATGGCAATGATGGCGGGAATGACGGCAATAATAGGAATGGGGCTGGCAACAATGAGTGCTATGGTTGTCCCAGCAGTAATTGGACTAACAGCCGTCTCAATGGCCCTTGGAGTAATTACAAACATAGAAATTTCGTCACTAGTACCGCCACCACCACAGGGGACGGGGGGGACTTGTTGGCCGAAAGGAGGGGAAGAAGAATCAGGGAAAATAAATTGCCGTCAGGAACCGGATGTGCCAAAAGTAAGTGCAAAAATGTCGAAGGACGATTATGCAGATTTAGCAAGTCGCTGGGTTGACAATCAGGGAAAAAGTCATGCCAAAGAGTGTTATTATGATGCGGTAAACAGATCACTTTGTGCGGGAATAGATCCAAATTATACTTTGGCAATATGGTTGCACGAATCGGGAGCGAGCAACTATGATTTGCCTACTCGACCGGATATTGAAGATTTTGGAATTCATGGAAGTCAATCGGTGCCAACTGAAAATTTTGATTTACAAATTAAATATTTTTTAACTTTGGATATGGGACCACATTGTCCCGATTTGCCTTATTGGTTATCAGTATCAACAAATTTTTTGACCGGTGGATGTGACCCTGATTTGCAAAATGATATTTACCCAATTACAGGCAGAATGTATTATGGGGAATTACAGGCAACATATAATTTGCTAACTGGAAGCTCACTGCCCGCCACGATTCATGTGCCACCCCGGGGAAGTCAATGTAGTGGATCGAAAGATGGATTGCCCGATAACGAATATATTAGACCCGACGGAGTGCTAATGGAATGTGATGGACCGGTGGATGAAAATGGAAATTTTATTGGAAACCCTGGAGGTGTTGACCCTGATTCATCGGGTAAACCTGGTGAACCAATTCCAGGGGTTTCGTGTAGTGTGGCAGAATTTGTAAAGTCAACAAAACAGTGTGGAGAATCATGGTCAAATATGGGTTTGCCTGGAGGGTCGGGAACCATTTGTAGTGCTGGCTGTGGACCTAGCTCAGTATCGTCTATTCTGAGACCAATAAATGGAGGATGGACCCCAAATACGATTATCTTTGAAACTGGATCGCCTTATAGTAATATGGGGGGTGAGGGATCGAGTCTAGGAGACGCACGTAATTCATTAATAGATCATGGTTTTGCCAATAAGGTTGGTCAAGTGCAGTCGTGTTCGACAGATGATGTATCAAATTGGATTCGACAGGGACAAGCAGTAATATTACTTGCAAATTCATATACTGGCAGTAGTGGGGGGACTATAGGTCATATATTGGTGGCGGTGGGAATTGATGATGCTGGAGTTATTTATACAAAAGATCCATACTATAGTAACGAGACACCTTTTGGGGGTAGTGGAGCAATCGCAGGAAAAATAAAGGAGTTACGACAATGTTTACCTGTTGACCTAGGAGAACCATGTCGAAACAAAATAAAATAATACTAATAATAGGAGGAATTGTGTTGATGTTTGTAATGGTGGTAGTTTTTTGGCCAAAAAAAGAGGTGGTGATCGAGAAAAAAACTATAAAAACGATATCGGCGTCGGTGGTGATAATACCTACCCAAGACAAAAGACCAATTTATTCAACAACTGGGGCAAAATTGACGATTTTGCCTGATGATGAATATAATTTGATGACATTGGTTTATTTGTTGAGGCAAGAGTGCCCAATAAACAATGAATATTTTGGGATTATTTATGATTATAAAATTAATAAATTTGTGGTGACAATACCCTTGGCGAATATGGAAACATTTTTGCAATGGAAAAAAGATACGGGTTATAATTTAATAACAGATAAATATTGGGTGATAAAAAATGATTAAAGAACTTTATAGATTAAGATTAATAATTTTGCTGGCTTTTGTGGCGGTGTTGATGGGATTAACGCGATGGAAATATAAAAATTATCAATGGCCGGAAGCAGAAGTAGCAATACAAATATCGCCAACGTCCATGCCGACACCGACAAGTAAGCCAACAAACGAAGAACTATATCCCTTGTATAACTTATTGCCTTTTAAAGGTAAAGATTTTGTGGTGGACAGTTATTTGACACCATTTGTGTTAAATGTGATAACGGCGGGGAATATAAAAACGGTGACAAAAGATATTTATAAATGGATGATCGAAAATAAAGTGGCGACGGAAAGCCATAAGTTAATATTTTCAGATAAATAAATGAAAAAAATAATTGTAGTAATGGTGGTGCTTTTTAGTGGTTTGTTTTTGTCTGGTTGTGCCCCGCAGTTGCGGGGTGAGACAGTTAATGCAACGGTGACAAAAAGTGGGACTTTGACAATGAAAGTGGAAAATGAATATTTACTAAAAACCGATAGTGAAATTGTAAATATTACCAGTAATAAGATAAATTTGGATAATTATTTAAAATCAAAAATATCGGTGACAGGACAATTTTCAGGAAGTACGCTGTACGTGGACTCAATTACAAATTAAACAGTTCTAGATTGGGGATTCGAGCAAAATGTTTTTTGTTTAAAGTCCATAGTTTCATCTCAAAATCTATAGCACTTGAGGCGACCAACAAGTCGTTGTCAGCAACTGGACTATGTTTTAATTTTACCTTAATCTGGGCATAAATTTTACCTATAGAAAAACCCATATTAATGGGTCTAATATGATGGCTGTCTAAAAATTTATCAAAATCAGACAAATCCTTGCCTTTATTTTCAAATCCATAGGCGACTTCACCATAAACTATAGGATTTATATAATACTCATGATTGTTGTTTAATAATATTTTTCGCCTAATAATATTAATTAGAATATCGGAATCGAGCTGGATTTTCATTAAAAAGAAAATTTAAATGATTTTCTAAATTCCTTCATACCTTTTTCAATTTCATCAAATTCTTCATTTGTATAGTTAATTTCAAATTTATCGAGAATTGGGGTTATATAAACAGCAGGACGACCGGCACGTTTTATTAAAATTTTATTTTTGCTAGCAATTACATTATCCATTAATTCACCTAAATTATTTTTAGCATATGTGGCAGTAACAGTACTCATCATTAGCTATTTTAGCTATTTTAGTTAATTTAGTCAATATATAGATTAATCTTGAAGCCTGACTGGCATGATTATGTGCAATAAGTCGGGGTTTTGGGGATCACGAAAAGCGCCAGGGGTGAGGGGTTGATTTAGTTCAATAATAACTTCATTCCCTTTGACTATGGCTAAAAAATCGGAAATAAATTTGTAATTGAAGGCAATTTCGAGAGGATCACCCTCAATTCGGGCGTCAACTAAAACTTGGTTTTGACCAATTTGAGGGGCATTGGCAGATAATTCAAGACTATCTTTTTTGAGAGAAAAGCGGACAACGTTGGCCGACTGCCTGGCAAAAACAGAGGCAAGGCGAATAGCTTGGGCCAATTCCTCTTTGTTGACATAAATTTTGGTAGGGGAGGATTCGGGAATAATCCGTTCAAAATTGGGATATTCACCATCAATGAGACGAGAAACTATTTCTAAATCTTCTAAAACAAAGACCACCTGATGACGTTCAGGGGTAAGACCAATTTTAATTTTAGGAGCAATTTTGGCGATTTTTAAAACTTCGGACAGTGATTTGGCTGGGATTAAAAGAGTAAGGGATTCTTGACCGTCGGGAAAAGTGATTGGGTTTTGAAATTTAATTGTTTTTAAAGAAAGCCTAAAACCATCAGTGGCAACGAGAGTTAAAATTTCGGGGGTAAACTTACATAAAACAGAGGTGAGAACGGGTCTAGAATCGTCGGTGGCGGACGCAAAGGCGACTGTGGCTACACTGTCAAGAAGTTGGGGTAAGTCTAATTCAAAGATGGTAGAAGAGTCGAGAGAGGGAATTGAGGGAAAGTCGGTTGAGGAAAGAGTGGAGAAGGTTGACGAGGCCTTGGTTGAGGTAACTATTAATAAGTTTTGTTCATTTAAAGAAAAATCAATTTTACCAGCAGGGAGGTAAGAAATAAATTCAGAAATGTCTTTGGCGGGGAGACAAAAAGAACCTTCGGATTCGATTTTGGCACCAGTCCAGTAATTGATACCCATTTCCAAAGAAGTAGCAGAAAGTTTTAGCCGACCTGAGTCAGTAGTAAAAAGAATATGACCTAAAATAGGAAGCTGTGCTTTGGTGGAAACAAATCGGGAAACGTGAGTGAGAGCGATGTTTAAATTTTCAGATAAAAGTGAAAGTTCCATTGCCTCTATATTAGCAAAAGTTAGTTTATAAAACAGTAGTAGTTATAGTAGAGAGGGTGGATTAGTAGATAAACTAATTAAAAATTACGAATTATGAATTACGAATGATTAAAATTTAAAATAGTAGGGTGTTGATAAATTGTATTTAATGGTAGTTGTTGTATTTTTTGTATTTATTAACTTATAGAATAAATGTGAGTTCTGGTAAAATTCGGTAGAAAAAGTCTTGATATTTTGTGGATAAAATTGTGGATAAAGTTAAAATATGGTGGATAACTTTTGAAAGGTTTAGAGAGAGGCGATAATTTGGTTGATAAGTGGCTTTAATTGTGGAGAAGTATTTACTTTATCCCGAGCATGCATAATGCTAGTGTGATCACGATCTCCTAGAAGATGTCCAACCTCCTTAAGAGGTAATAGAGCTTGAGTTAAGAGTAGATAGGCGGTAATATGACGAGCAAGGACAAGTTCTTTTTTACGTGAAGCGCCAATTAAATCCCCTGTTTTTATATTAAAATGGCGGGCACAAACAGAGATTACGTGACGTGGGGTAAGTTTTTCGGAAGTTAGTTTTGATGAGTTGTTTAAACTTTGACCATTAAATGCTTGTTCAACGATTTCAAGAGTAATTAAATTTAAATGATTGGTTTGGGTAGAAATGGCAATTTCGCCTACTTTTCCCTCTAACTCACGAGTGTTGGTGTTGATTTTTTCGGCGAGAAAATTGACCGCTTCAGGATCAATCGAACTGCCTTTTTTGGTGACCAGGCCTTGAATGATGGCACAACGCATTTCAAAATCGGGAGGTTGAATGTCGACAGTTAACCCACCCATAAAACGAGAAACAAGGCGATCTTCAAGACCTTTAATCTCATTTGGTTTACGATCAGAAGTTAAAACAATTTGTTTTCCGGCTAGATGAAGGGTGTTAAAAGTGTGAAAAAACTCTTGTTGGTTGTATTCTTTACCAGCGATAAATTGAATATCATCAACTAAAATACAATCTAGTTGACGATATTTGTTTTTAAACTGAGTCATATTTTTTGATTTTAGAGCAGCAATAAGATCATTTCCAAAGGTTTCAGCAGGGAAATATTTGAGCTTTAAATCGGGGTTATTTTTTAACATTTCGTGGCCAATAGCTTGCATTAAATGGGTTTTGCCAACACCAACTCCACCCCAAATGAAAAAAGGATTGTAGGAAAGACCTGGGTTTTTGACAATCCCCTGGGCGGCGGCATAGGCAAAATTATTACTATCGCCGACAATTAGTTGATCGAAAGTATATTTGGGATGAAGCCCTGATTTTAAAGCAGAAACTGAAGGTGATGATGATTTTTGAAAAGAAAAAAGTGGGGTGGAGTCGATAGATTTTGAGGGTGGTTGAATAAGAGATGAGACTTCGAATTTTAAATTGTTGTCGGCGTTGGTGTGTCGATCGAGAGCGGTTTTGAAATTGGAATAATATTTTTGCTGATTTTGTTGGGCAATATTGGGAAATGGACATCCAATAAGGGCAAAGTTGTTTTCAATAGAAATTAGGATGGTGGGTTCGATGTAAACTTTGTAGACACCATTAGATAGGTCAATTTTTAATTCTTCTTTGACTTTTTTCCAGGTTGTAATTAGATCCATAAGATTAAACCCTTCCCCCAACCCCTTCCCTTGATAGGGCAGGGGCGGAAAACAACCAACCATGGTTGAGATTAATATAAAATAAAACCTAAATATACATTAAAAACATGATCGGGCAGAAAACTTGTTTTTTTGTTTATCCACATCATCATAAACCACTTTTCCACAATTGGGAATGGGTCAAAAATGAAAAATCAATCTACCTCTACCCATCCTTTGACAAGGAGGGGAAACAAAAATTTAAAATTTATGATAAAATATCGAATATGTTAGAGAAACAAGTAGAACTAATTTCATTGCCAATTATGGACGACATTGCCAGTGCAGTTAAAAGTGGTGGTGAATATAGACAAAATTTGGGAACAAGTGAATTATCGGAATTGGTTGGTCAAGCAATCCAACTATTAACGGATGAATATTCTTTTTTAACTCCCAAAGTTACTCCTCCTGTAGTGCAAATTAAACCAGATGGAGTAATTAACATTGAAACTGCAGTAAACACATCAACTCCTGTTGCTAGTGTAGATTTGAAAGTTAATTGGAGAAATAAAGAACCTGGCGTGCTGGAATGTGTTGGATTAACATTAACTTCGAAATATAGTAATCTGGCTAGAGCAGGTTTGTTTTTGAAAAAAATTGATCCAGACAAAATGATTGAAGCAAAAGTTAGAGAGCCAAACAAAGTTTTAGGGGATGTAATTAGGGCACAAATGAAGCTTCGAGGTGTAAATGTTACTGGGGCTGGGTATACTGTTGATGGGCCTAATGTTAGGGTTGTGGTTCAGGGTACAAAAAATATAATTTAAGTTGGGTATTGGGGAAAAAGGATTTTATTTTTGTTTGTTGAGTGAATTAATCAATTTTTTGACTAAAATTAGAAATCCTGGAAGTTGGGAGAATGTTTGATTTGCGAGTTCTTCGTTGTAGGTGTGAACAGTATTGTTGCGGAGGTCGACAAAATCAATCCATTTTTGATCGTAATTAATCAATTTGTTTTGATAGGCCATTTTAAATGTTTCTTTTGGTGATTTAACGATTATGCCATGTTCCTGTTCTAAAATTGTTTTTAGTATTTTCCAAGTTAAATCCATGCAAAATTCAAATCTTTGGATAGCGGAGTCTTTAATGATTGAGGTTGGTGATATTTGTAAAACTTCTTCAAGTCGAGAAACAGCTTGACTGTCAATCCCTAAGTTTAGTATACCGATGGCTGGGGTTGATTAAGAAACTTTTTGTAAACTCAAACGGGGGTACATTACCAATACTGGTATGTAACCTATCTTGATTATAGTCGTTAATAATGTGGGTGACAAATTTTC
>Ga0210028_1001554_pt1 | contig 19262 bp, 19 predicted proteins | sample CryGeymeta201513_FD_185468 | JGI IMG/M metagenome (GOLD analysis project Ga0210028, IMG submission 185468) | Groundwater microbial communities from Crystal Geyser aquifers in Utah, USA - Crystal Geyser metaG 2015-13 (SPAdes) (version 2) | ecosystem: Environmental > Aquatic > Deep subsurface >...
AGTTTTCAACTTCTTTTTTAGTGATAAATTCTAATTCCATAGCCTTATAAAATATTTCCGACAATTCATAAGGATATTTTGTTTTCCCGTTACTTCCAATAAAATGTTTGCTTGTTAATTTTGTTTCTTTTTTGCCATCTTTAACACTCTTAATAGGAACATCATAACCTATTTGCCATTCTAAATATGTTTGTTCATCAAAAGGACATTCTCTTGTCGAAAAAATTTTACCAAAATCTAATCTATTTTTTCTTTTTTTAAATCTAAATTTCCCATCATTAGTTGCAGGAATAATTAATAAAATATTTTTTTCTTTAATAATACATTCCATTTTTATCTCCTCATTTTAAACTAATATTCCCAGATTTTTTAATAACTAATCTCAATATCCTTTTCACTCTTTCAAGAGCAATTTTGCAATATTTTTCTTCAATTTCAAACCCAATGAATTTTCTATTAAGCTGTTTGTATATCCTATGGGAGAGTTGACCATTCCTTCAGGACAATACAAAACAATTTGCCAGAAATAATTAAACTTGTTATTCTTAAATAATTGTGGAAGAAATTTTGTGCTAAAGAATGTAATAAAGAAACTATCGTCTTTTAAGATCCTATCGCATTCTGGCATAATATTATAAAAAAGACTTAAATCAGAATCGTTTCGGACACCATTTTTGTTTAATCCGTAAGGTGGATCAGTCATCACTACATCTATGGAATTATCGGGAATCGATTTTATTAATTCTAAACAATCTCCGCAGATTATTTTATTAACAAAGTCTTCCGGATATTTAAGATTTTCATTAAATTTATTTGTCCTTAATCTCATTTTCATTTTAAATTATCCTTAAACCGCAATGGCAGATAACGTAAAACAATCGAACTACTTCGGTTATACACGACTCTACCTGTCTACATGCGAACACGCATAGGCAGAGGTGAAGCTTCAATAGGAAGTTTCTTCTCTTTTTTTTTGGTCGGGGCGAGAGGATTTGAACCTCCGACCTCTTGGTCCCGAACCAAGCGCGCTAACCGAACTGCGCTACGCCCCGCCATGTACACTAAACATTAATTAACCATTCTAATTTAATAAATTATATCATAATAATATAAGTTGTGGGTTATAATTTTTATTAAATTTATTACGGTTATCTTAATGGGATGACCAATTTTAATTTACTGGCGATGAAGGAAGCAGCAATTATTTTTAGAATATCTCCAGGCAAGAAAGGAAATACCCCTACCATTAAAGCTTTCTTTATTCCTATACCAGTTACTAGAGACAGTTGAGTTATTCCGCTTATATAGATAATTATGATGCCTATCCCACCGGCTAGAAAATAATAAAAAATATCTTTTTCTTTTTTTAGCTCTATAGCCTTCCCAACAATATAGGAGGAAATTATGAATCCAAATAAAAAACCACCGGTCGGTCCAAACAAAACACCTATCCCGGCTTTAAAATCGGCAAAAACAGGTAAGCCTATTAGCCCTAATAATACATAGATTATTTGACTTGACCCCCCCAAAACACTTCCCAGGGTCATACCAGCCAAGAGAGTAAATAAATTTTGTAAAGTAAGAGGGACTGGATAAAGGGGGATAGAAATAAATGCGCCTACCGCTGTTAAGGCAGCAAACAAAGAAACTAAGGTCATCTGGCGAATATTCATTTTTTTCATTCTCAAATCCTCCGAGTTTCTGATAAATTAATGTTAACCTATACATTATCTTAAGTTAACACGATATCCAAAAAAAATTTAAATTATCGTTCCAGAAATTATTTTTTCTAACTCACCATTTTCTTTCTTTAAAATTAATGCCCCTTCTTCATTAACATTAATAGCTTCTCCGCTAACTACCTTTCCTCCTATATTAATTTTTATCTTTTTCCCCAGAGTATGCGAAGATAGTTTCCATTCCTTCAAAATAGAAGAAAATTCTCTTCTTTTTAACCTTTCGTAATACTTTTCAAATTCTTCTAATAAAATTTGTGCCAACCTAACCCGTGGAATTTCTTTCCCTAAAAATTCTTGCAAAGAGATCATCTTCTCCTCTATATCTTCCGGAAATTCCCGATGAGCTACATTCACATTTATACCTATTCCTACTACTACCCAATTTATCATATCTAATTCTGCACTCATCTCAGTTAATATTCCACCAACCTTTTTCTCATTTATTAATATATCATTAGGCCATTTTATCTGAGCCTTAATCTGAGCGCATCTCTCCATAGCCTTCACTATTGCCACTGCGGTCATCAAAGTTATTCGAGGGATATAAGAAGGAGAAAGTTGAGGATATAATATTATGGAAAGCCAGATGCCTCCTAGGGGTGAAAACCATCTTCGTCCTAACCTCCCCTTCCCGGCACTCTGTCTTTCGGCAATAATTATAGTACCTTCGTTTATTCCCTCTACTCTAGGTGAGGCTTTCACTTTTGCGATTATATTAGTAGATTCTAATTCGGGAAAATAAAAGATTTTTTGGCCAATATAAACCGTGGATAAGCCATTTTTAATTTCTTGAGGAAGTAATAAGTCAGAAACATACTCCTGTTCTTTTAAATATTTTAATATCTCCTTGGTCATTTTCTTATAATCCCTTAAACCGTGATAAAGGACCATCCCCGGTCAGGTTAAACGAGAGGCTAATAACTCACTGTCTTTATCTATATCCTTGATTTGCTTAAAATCAATTACGAAAGAACCCTTGCTCTCTAATAAGGCCATCAAATTCTTTAAAGTCTTATCATTGCCTATTAAACTGGGAATGATAAAGGCAATAGTCTTTTTCTTTTCTAATCCTACACACTTTTTGATATAATCGACTAATTCAGAAGGCAACTCCCCTTTAAAAAAACTTATTACCGAGCAACCTATAAAAACAAGGTCATAAGGTAAAAGGTTACCAGCCATCATTCCTCTTTCTGCTTTAATTACTTTTAATTCATTTCCTTTTTTTTCGATAACAGAAAATAATTTTTTTACAAACAATTCTAATTTTTTGCTTTTTCCACTATAAATCAAGGCTGCTCTCAAAATACTCCTCCTAATCAAAAACTACTTTTTCTACCCCTTGTAATTTATCTAATATCTTATTAGTTATCAATTTTAAATGCTCAGGACTTTTAACAAAATCTAAGTCATCAGCTGGCACATTTAAGATAGGACAAATATTAAAATTCTCTATCCACTCCTCATATAAAATATTTAACTGATTCAAATATTCCTCAGAAATCGTTTTCTCATAATCTCTTCCCCGTAGAGCAATTCTTTTCAGAAGGGTAGGAACTGAGGCCTGGAGATAGACGACTAAATCAGGAGGGGAAAGAAACTGAGTCATTATATTAAATAGTTCTCGATAATTATCATAATCACGATCTTCCATAAATCCCTGCAGATTTAAATTTTTTGCAAATATATCCACATCCTCATAAATACTTCTATCCTGGACTACAGAGGTAGGACTTTTTAATATCTCTTGATGATGATTAAATCTCTTAGACAGAAAAAATACCTGGAGATGAAAACTCCACTTCTTCATATCTTTATAGAAATCTTCCAAATAAGGATTATTTTCCACCACTTCATAATATGGTTTCCAACCCAATCTTTTACTTAATAAGTCAGTTAAACTTGATTTACCGCAACCAATATTTCCTGATACGATAATAAATTTTTTCATTTTAAATCATCCTCTTTATAGATTTGACTAATAATGTATTCAAGGTCTTTCTTTTTACTAACAAAATCAAGATCATTGGTATCAATTTTAATCAAAGTCGATTTTTTATAATTATCGGGATAAGAAAAAAATTCTTGATAAGCTAAATTCAATCTTCTCATATACTCATAAGAAATTTTCCTTTCAAAAGGACGATCCCTTAAAGTTATTCTCTTCATCAGAGTCTCGGTGCTTGCCTGCAGGTAAATAATTAAATCGGGACTGGGAATATCTTTCACCATAATTTCATAGAGACGTTCATACATAGACAGTTCATTCCCGGAAAGATTAAGATGAGCAAATAATCTATCCTTAGCAAATAAATAGTCAGAAAAGATTAGCTGATTAAATAAATCTTGCTGGACTAATTCTAATTGCTGCTTGTAACGGTTCAACAAAAAAAATATTTGAGTTTGAAAGGCATATCTTTCTATATCATTATAAAATTTAGATAAAAAGGGGTTTTCTTCTACTATTTCTAAATTAGATTTAGCATTAAATTTTTTACTTAACAATAAAACTAAACTAGTTTTCCCTACCCCTATGGCTCCTTCCACTACAATAAATCTACTCTTAAGTTTTATCATCTATCCTACTCCTTTATCCTACTCCTTTATCTTTGGAAATTAAGTTGATTATTTTTTCGGAGGTAATTCCATTCATAAGTGGAATATTTATTTTCTAATAGTACCTTGGAAATTTTTTCTTCCGATTCAGTTAATTTACTCTCTACCAATCTTACTCCAAATTCTTCTTCAAAACCGTGAGGAAGAATATTAGATAATTCTGAAAAATCTATTTTTTTCTTTAAAATCTCTTCTAAACTGGTTGCTTTAAATTTTGATTTAAGTTTTTCTATTATTTGAACCGAGGGAAAGTTAAAAACCGAGAATAATTTATCTTTTTCTAATTTTATCAATAAAGAGCCATGTTGTAAAACTACTCCGCCTTTTCTCACTTGAGCTGAACCAACCATCTTTTTGCCCTCAACCTGTACTTCATATTGGGAGGGAACGGAAAAACAGATCGACTTAAAATCTAAATGATGAATTCTGGCCTTATCTGATCTACCCAAAAGATGGTTCTCTAATTTACCTCTAAGCGGAACTAATTCTGCTTTTATTCCTAAATAAGAAAGGCCTCTAATTATTCCCCCGCTAATCTTCTTATAAGTCTCTAAGATAGAGTCATTAACCAAAGGATCATTTTCTTTAATTATAAAACTATAAGTCAATTCTTGATCGTGTAAAACCGCTTTCCCTCCAGTTGGTCGACGAACCATATCAATACCTAGATCCTGACAAACCTTTATATTTATCTCTTTCTTTAGATCCTGAAAATAACCTAAGGATACCGCTGCTGGAGACCATTGATAAAATCTGATAGTGGGAGGAACCAAACCCTCTCGGTGAGCTATCATTATTGCCTCATCAATGGCCATATTTATAAAACCGTTATGATAACTATCTTTTATTAATCGCCATTCCATTATTTTCCCTTTCTGTTTGATTATCTAATTCATCGGGCTTGATAAATCAAACCTCTACATTAATATATCATGACAATAAATTAAAGGAATAGAAAAATTCTATTATGATATATTTATTCTATAAAATATCTTAAAATTCTTCCTATAAAGAAGGATATCATAAAACTTTAAAAACATCACCAAAAATATATTATTAATTATTTAACCGGGCACTAGTTACCCAGGTAACCAACTAACCAGGTAACTAATTCCATACATCCCTACGCTATCTGCTAAATGATTCTGTTAGTGTAAACTTTAGTGGGGTAGTTAAAAGAAAAATATACTAATATTTTCTTGACTAAGTAAATCCTAAGTGATATACTTTTAATAAAGTGTTGTGCGAAAGGGAGAATACAGCACAAGCATTAGAGGAGTCGTAAAAGAAAAAAATTGAAAAGGGGGTATTAAAGATGAGTTCATTAATTGTATTAATTGGTGCAGCGTTTTATATCGTAAGTTATTTTACTTACGGTAAGTCACTTGAAAGAAACGTCGTTAGAGCAGATGGTTCAACACCAACACCTGCGATAAGATTGCGTGATAACGTTGACTATTTGCCTGCGCACAAATTTGTTCTGTTCGGTCACCACTTTGCTTCCATTGCAGGCGCAGGCCCAATTGTAGGACCTGCAATCGCCGTAGTTTGGGGATGGTTTCCTGCACTGCTCTGGGTTTGGTTCGGTAACCTCTTTATCGGAAGCATCCATGACTACCTTTCACTTATGGCGTCAGTTCGTTATGATGGTAAGTCAATACAGTATGTCTCCGGTAAGTTGATGGGAGAATCATCAAAATACATCTTCGAGGTGTATGTATACTTTACACTAATTCTTGTTGTTGCGGCCTTTATGGGCGTATTTGGAGCCCTTGCTTCAAAAAGCCCTGCAATCCTTACTGCTTCTACATTATTTATGGTTGCAGCACTCATTGAAGGGCAGCTTCTCTACAAGACAAAACTTCCATTCTGGCTTTCTTCGGCAATTGGCGTAGCCCTTACAATTCTTTCAATTGTGGTTGGCTTCCTATGGCCATTCATCAATGTTCCAAGTCTCAACACTCTTTACTGGCTTCAGTTTATTTATATTATTTTTGCTGCCACACTTCCTGTTTGGTTCCTGCTTCAGCCCAGAGATTACCTTAACTCATACATTCTATGGGGAGGAGTAATCATTGCTACGATTGCCGCAGTTATTGCATTCAGAGGATTCAGCTGGCCAGCCTATACTGGCTTCTCAGCAAAGGTCATTTCTGGACAACCTTCACCATTCTGGCCCACCGTTCCATTGGTTATTGCCTGTGGTGCCCTTTCAGGATTTCACTCAATCGTCGGCTCAGGCACAACTTCTAAACAGCTTGATAACGAATTGAGCGGACTGTTTGTAGGTTATGGTGCAATGTTTATGGAAGGAATGCTTTCCACTATTGTCATCACTTCCATTGGAGCATTCGGGCTCGTAGTGTTCCAGGGTTTTGCAGACAAGATTGCCGCAGCCGGCTTTGATTTAGCAAAAATGTCTTCTGATGCCACTTATTTTGGTCAGGTGGGTGCCGCGGTTATTAACTCAAAAGACGTTGGAATTGGTGGAGCACTGGGTATTTTCACTAAATCATTTGGGCAGCTGCTTAACGTCATAGGAGTTCCGGTGAAACTTGGGATAACGCTTGGCGGTCTCTGGGCTTCTGCGTTTATTCTCACCACCCTTGATACAACTAACCGTCTGGCAAGGTACGCTTTCCAGGAACTTGTTGAGCCAATAAAGAAAGTTTCCAAAGGACTTCATGGATTCCTTACAGATAGATGGGTTGCATCAATCCTGGCAGCAGCCTTCGGCTTCTTCCTTATTGCCAAGGGAGGTAACGCCTACACTGCACTCTGGGCAGGTTTTGCCGGCGCAAATCAACTTCTTGCCTCCATTGCCATGCTTACTGCTGCAACCTGGGTTAAGAATGTGCAAAAAGCAAGCACAGGAATGCTTGCAGCAGTCCTTATACCTGCATTCTTCCTCTGGATTACAGTATTTTCTGCTCTGATCTGGTTCCTTGTAAAGGTTGTCCCAGCTACTACTCCAGTCCTACAGGTGATACTGGGTGGATTTGTAGTTATAATGCTCGTGCTTGATGTTTTCCTTGTTATTAATTTCTTCAAGAATTATAACCAAGGAAAGAAAGCAACGGCAAAGGCGTAAAGAAAATGAAACGACTCCTCTATTTTCTAAAGAAAAGTTTTGATGTATTTGACAAAGCGATGAAGGAGGACTCTACCTCCTTCATCCGTAAACAACTTGAAGAAGAAGAAAATATATTTGCTCTTATTACCATGGGAATTTTTTCGGGTATTCCGTCTCCTCCAACAGGTATAGTCCTGAGAATCCTTCCGCATATGTCCAGAGAGATTTCCATAATGATTAAGAGAAGCGCGAATCTTGACGATGTGTTTGGCGAAATAATGGGAACTTTTAATGTTGATTAGGAGGCGTTTATGAATGTTTATTATTTTCTTGGAAAAGGTGGTGTCGGTAAAACTACCGTTTCTGCTGCCTGGAGCGTGGGCCTTGCAAAGAAGGGGCTAAAAACACTTGTTGCATCTATTGACCCGGCGCATAATCTTGGCGATGCGTTTGCCACTCCAATCAGCGATAGAATAATGCACATTAATGCGCATCTTGATGCAGTTGAAGTGAATATTGAGGAAATGATCAGGGCGTATCTTAACGAACTCTCAACTAAAATGAAAAATACTTACAGGTATCTTTCTGCAATGAATATTGATAGATATTTCGATATACTTAAGAATTCGCCAGGTATTGAGGAGTACGCTACAATGGAAGCAATCAAGAGATTGATCGCTCTCAGAGATTACGATGCAGTTGTCTTTGATACTCCACCGACAGGGATGACGATAAGAGTTCTTGCCATGCCACCTGTGTCTCTCGTATGGACAGAGCAACTTATAAAGATGCGGAAAAGGATTCTTTCAACAAGGGGGATGGTTGAGCGGGTTCAGGGAAAATTTGAAGCGGAAGTTGACGGAGAGAAAGTTGTGCTCTCCTCAAGCGAAAAAGAGGACCCCATAATGCAGGAACTCTTAAGCTACAGGGAAGAATTGAGGGCTTTGAGGGATATGCTCTCCTCTGATTACTCTTATGTTAATATTGTTACGATGGCAGAGGACCTTGCCTTGTTTGAAACGAAGAGAATTATCAAATTACTCGATGGATTCAAGATAAAAGTAAGGAATATATTCTTGAACAAATTTTTTGAGATTAAAAATCCTCCTGATGAAATCAAAGGTAAAATTGAAGAGCAGGAGAAGGTTATCGAAAAAATGAAAACTGAGATAAAGGGAATTGAGATTAAAGACATCCCTTTGTTGAGGAAATCTCCAAGAGGAATTGATGAGCTTTTTAATATTTACTCAAAATATCTTGCATAAGGAGAAAAAATGAACGGTGTAAGCGGGAATTTAATTTTTATAATTGTTGTTCTTGCCGGAATTTCGGTATTACAGTTTTATCAAGGGCGGCGGTTGAATGTTACTTTGATGAAGCACTATGTGCAAGGCTTTGAGGGCAAGCTTAAAATTCGTGACCAGCTCTATACCTGGATTGGAGGATACGTCGGCTTCAAGGCAGACTACGACATCAACGATAATTTCATTAAAAAAGTTGAAATGACCTTAACGCTATTACCTCGCCAGAGTCTTTTCTGGCTGCCCTTCTCTTATTCCGTGAAGAGGGGAGACAGGCTCTATATCGTACTTAGGCCAAAGTTTCAGATCCATTCTGATGCACATATTTTAAAAAAATTCTACTACCTTTTTGGGGCCTCTATTTCCGAGACAAAAGACCTCACGAAAGGTGAAGTTGGTTTTTCTGACGCAAAGGGCTTTTACACTCTTTATGAAGAGGAAAATGATATCCAAAAATTGAGAAAATTTGTTGAGGCATCAATGGACCCTAAGAGATTACGGCACATTGCAGTCGTAAAAGAAACCAATGTGCTTTTCTGCCTTATAAAACCTGATCCGTACAAAACCGCGGATGAAATAAAGAATCTTGTAGAAAACTTTCCTAAATACTTCTCGGAAAATATATAAAGGGGACCTGTTGCACTAGCTCAATAATTCGGTAACTTTTTCTAAAACCTATAAAAATAGTTCCCTTTCTATTATCTGCTCGGCAATCTGTACTGCGTTTAAGGCCGCTCCTTTTCGTAGGTTATCGGATACTACCCACATTACTAGACCGTTTTCGGTAGAGATATCTTCTCTGATTCTTCCTACAAAGACTTCATCCTTCCCTTCGGCAAATAAAGGCAGAGGGTATTCTAATTTTTCCGGATTATCAATTACTTTAATCCCGGGGAATGCACTCAATATTTCTTGAGCTCTCTGCACCGAAATTTTCTTTTTAGTTTCTATATGAACTACTTCCGAATGGGCTCGGTAGACGGGAACTCTCACCGTAGTGGCAACCACTCGTATCTTATCATCTCCCATTATTTTTCTAGTTTCATTTAACATCTTCATCTCTTCAGAGGTATAGCCATTTTCTTCAAAAGACCCAATATGGGGCAGAAGATTATAAGCAATTTGATAAGGATAGACTTTAATCTTAACTTCCTCTCCTTTGGCAATAGATTCACTTTGCATCTTTAATTCTTCCATAGCCTCTCTCCCGGTTCCAGAAACGCTCTGGTAAGTAACCACCACAACCCTTTCTATCCCTACCTCATCATAAATGGGTTTTAAAGCAACTACCATCTGGATAGTGGAACAATTGGGATTGGCAATGATTCCTTTATGCCATTTTAAATCATCGGGATTTACTTCCGGCACTACCAGAGGGACTTCGGAGTCCATACGGAAATACTTACAATTATCCACTACTATCGTCCCCTGTTGGACCGCCAGAGGAGCAAAATGTTCACTCACCTCATCACCTGCGGAAAAAAGGGCAATATCAACATCTTTAAAAGAATCTTCTTTTAATTCTTGAACCTCAATCTTTTCTCCCCTAAAATTATAAATTTTCCCAGCTGATCGGCCAGAAGCTAAAAGACTTAGCTTTTTAACTGGGAATTTTCTCTCTTCTAAAACCAGCCTCATCTCTTCACCAACCGCTCCAGTTGCCCCTACTATCGCCACATTAAATTTTTTCATTTTTCTTCACCCACTTTATCTAAATTAAATTCTTTATGAATTGCCCTAACCGCATCTTCTATACGATTAGAATTAATCAGGCAAGATATTCTTAGGCCAGAGGTGCTAATCATATCTATATTTATCCCTTCTTTAGCTAATGCCCCAAACATACTAGCAGCTATAGCCGGGTCACTAGTGATACCTGCTCCCACAATGGATACTTTTGCTACCTCAGGTTCTGATATTATTCCTTTAGCTCCAATTTTCTCTGCTACCTGTTTAGTAATTTGAATAGCTTTATCAAAATCATTTAAAGCCACAGTAAAGGCTATATCATTAATCTTGTTATGATGAGAACTTTGAATAATCATATCTACAATTATCTCCACTTCGGCCAAAGCTTTAAATAGTTTAAACGCTATTCCGGGAACATCAGGAACTTCCTGAACCACAATTTTACCAACATTGGTTTCATGGGTTACCCCTCTTACCACAAATTTTTCTAACATTGTATCTGCCTCCTTTATAACCGTCCCTTCTCCCGGGGTAAAAGATGATTTTACTATAATCTTTACTTTATAATTTCTGGCTAAGTCTATAGCTCTATAGTGCATCACCTTAGCCCCTAAACTGGCCATCTCGGCCATTTCATCATAAGATATGTTGGCAATTCGACGTGCCGAAGGGATAATTCGCGGATCAGCAGTGTAAACCCCACTGACATCGGTATATATTTCACACCTACTTGCTCCCAGCTGGGCGGCTAAGGCAATAGCAGTAGTATCTGAACCTCCTCTTCCCAGGGTAGTGATGTCTCCGTTAGCATCAATTCCTTGAAAGCCGGCCACAATAACTATCTTACCTTCCTCTAAAGCTGATTTAATTTTCTCCTGGTTTATGGTAGTCACTTTAGCCTTGGTATGGACTGCATTAGTAATAATTCCTGCTTGCATCCCGGTAAAAGAGATGGCCTTCCATCCCAAGGCGTGAATAGCCATAGCCAATAAGGCAATAGATACCTGTTCACCAGTAGAAATTAACATATCTAATTCTCGTTCACTGGGAGACCTGGAAATTTTTTGAGCCATCTTGATTAATTCATCGGTAGCGTTCCCCATTGCTGAAACTACTATCACTATTTTATTTCCTTCTTTTGCTTTCTGTACTATCTTCTTAGCTACTTTCTTAATTTTATCAATATTGGCTACCGAGCTTCCCCCATATTTTTGCACTATAATATCATTCATCAGTAAAAATTCACTCCTTTATTAGTCGTTAGTGAATAGTGAATAGTCGTTATTATTAAAGGTAAGTTCTCGGTTAACAGTTTTCAGTTTATTATGTTTTATGTTATTGCCACGAATCTGATGTAGGGGTCGAATTTATCCGACCCGAGTTATTTGGTAATTTTATTAGCGGGTTCGATGAATCGAACCCCTACTTCTGGCTCCTGTCACCTGACTTCTTTTTTCTTCACTATATCCTATCTACTACCTACTATATACTATTTTGGTTCCTTCTAAATCTGTCTCCAACACTAAGATACGACAATCTATGCCTTCCTTAAAAAAAATGTTTTTCATTATATTACTTATTAATTCCTCTGAACCCCTTTTAGTTAACGAAACTACAGTAGGTCCTGAACCGCTTAGGGCTACCCCTGCTAAACCTGTTCTCTTTATTTGAGAAAACATCTCTTCGATTCCTGGTATAAAGGGAGCCCTAAAAGGCTGGTGTAGCTTATCCTCCATAGCCTCTGCTAATACTTCCCAATTTGAATTCTGTAACGCATTAACCAGAAGGGCAGACCGGCTTAAATTAAATACCGCATCGACAAGGGAGGTCTTAGATGGTAACACTCTTCTCATCTCTTCGGTGCTTAAAGAAAAATCCGGTATCGCTAACACAGCTCGTAAATCAGCCGGAGTATCTATCCTGGCCCACTTTATCTCCTCTTGCTCTGTTTTATAGGCTAAGGTAAGCCCTCCCATTAAAGCAGGGACAATATTATCCAGGTGTCCCTCTAAAGAAAGAGCTAATTCCAGCATCTCTTGAAAAGATAGTTCAATCTTACAGATTCTGGCTGCTCCCATTATTCCTCCTATTATTGCGGCTGCGCTACTACCCAACCCTCTGGTAACTGGAATTTGATTAAAAGTCTTTATCTTTAATCCTTTTTTAGATTTATCCTGACCTATCTTTTTTAAAACTAGTTCAGCTGATTTGCCGATTAAAGTATCCTTTTTGACCGAAAACTTTTCTGCCCCTTCTCCCTGGTATTCAATAACCAAACCTTTTTCTGTCTCTTCTATCTCCAGATTTAAATATAATTTTAAAGCCAAGCCCAGGCAATCAAAACCCGGTCCTAAGTTAGCGGTAGTCGCCGGAACTCTAATTTTTATCATAGATTCTCTCCTTTGAATTCGTTAGCTAGTTAATTGGTTAATTGGTTAGCTAGTTTAATACTAAATCCTCAACCAACCGGCTAACCTTGTAATTCTTTTCTTTTTACTCATTACATATTACTCATTACTTTATTCTATACGCGATATTTGATACTAATTTATCTTCTAGCTCCTGGATTCTGGCTTCTTCCTTCTTCACTATACACTAAACGCTGCGCGCTCTACACTAATTTAAATTTCCACCACTCTAATGGTACTGCATATTTTTTCTACGCATTCTAAGCGAGCAACTTCCTTTAAAGCCTCCTGTACACTACCTTCTTTGGCCTGATGGGTTAAAAAAACAATATCTACTACTTCTCCGGCCTCTCCCTTTTGTATAACCGAAAGAAAGCTGACTTTTTTCCTGGCGAAAACGCTGGCAATCTCTGCTAAGACCCCGGGCCTATCTTTTACTCTAATCCTTAAATAATAAGGAGAATAAGTTTGGCTGAAATCCCTGATCTTTTTCTTTTCAAAATAGTTATAGCGATTATTGTAATTATCATAATTTTTAATTATATCTACTATATCACTGACAATCATGCTTCCCGCAGGTAAAGCTCCGGCTCCCAGACCGGAAAATGTTAGGTCTCCAAACTCTCCTCCCCGAACTAAAATTCCATTGTAGGCACCGCCAATATTAGCCAAAGCATGCCTTTTAGGTATTAATGCCGGATGAACCCTTATATCTAAATCCGGACCTGTGTTTCGGGCCAAAGCCAAGAGTTTAATGGTATAGCCTAACTCTCGGGCATATCCGATATCCAGCTTAGAAATATTTCTTATCCCTTCGTAATAGATATTGTTCGGATCGATCTTCGCTCTGAAGGCAATGGCAGAAAGAATAAATATCTTGTTAAAGGCGTCAAACCCATCAATGTCTTTGCGTGGGTCGGCCTCGGCATACCCCTTCTCCTGAGACTCTTTTAAGGCCTCTTCATAATCTTTGCCCTCTTCGCTCATCTTGGTGAGAATATAATTGGTCGTACCGTTTAAAATTCCCATTATTTCTTTTAATTTGTAGGAAGTAAGGGAATTAGAAAGCGCCCCGATAATAGGAATTCCGCTGGCAACGCTTGCCTCAAAAAGAAAATTCACTTTATTTTCCCGGGCTAAATCTAAAATCTCATATCCCGCTTTGGCTATCACTTCTTTGTTGGCAGTAACCACGTGTTTTCCTGAGTTGAGAGCTTGCATAATCAGGCTTTTTGCCGGCTCAAAACCGCCTATGGTCTCTACTATGATATCAATTTCCGGGTCAGCAACTACCTCCTGGGCGGAGTTGGTAAAAATTTTATAAAGATTTTTGTCGAGAAGAATTTTATCCTTGTCTTTATCTGCTAATTTTTTTAATACTATTTTTTTTGGATATATCTTTTGCTCGATAAATTCTTTATTTTCCTGCAAAATCTTAATAGTGCCCTGACCTACCGTACCCAATCCTAATATGCCGATATTTATGATTTCTTTTTTCACAATTATCTACCACCCTTTCAATTATAAAAAAATCTTTCGCCTTATATGTTAAATATAAAGACGAAAGATTTTCGTGGTTCCACTTTATTTCCCTGAAAATAACATGTTTTCAGGGCTCTATTAATAGCTGTATGGGTCCTCTCCCGAAAGATTTACTCTTTTTACAAGATTCATCTTAGCCTCCGGGCTGGTCTTCGATTAAAAAATTTTAATCTACTCTTCCCATCATCGGCCTATTATTAAATTTTTATAATTTTAACACCCGAATTTAATATTGTCAAAATTTTTTTTGAGTCCGTCTGCGTCAATACTTTGGGGGTAGTTTTTTTAGTGAAAAAATATCCTCTGGTTTTAGGCAAACTTACTCCTAATATTGTTTAGGTTACAGTAATACATGGTTATCTACTTTCTTAAATATTTTTAATTTTTCATCGCATCGTCAAAAGCGGCTATATTCGAATTGAAGTTAATTTTTCTCACAAATTCTAAAGACTCTTTGGCTCCATGCACACGGTCCATTGCACTATCCTCCCATTCAACGGAAAGTGGGCCGGTATAGTTGTTGGCATTTAATTCGCGAATTATTTCTTCAAAGTTAACATTGCCATGGCCAAGTGAACGGAAATTCCAACCACGCCTTAGATCCCCGAATGCCAGGTGAGAACCAAGAATCCCTGATTTACCATCAAGGGTAACAGCGGCATCTTTCATATGAACATGATAAATACGCTCCGGAAAGTCTCTAATTAATATATGAGGAGTTACTCCCTGCCATATTAAATGACTCGGGTCAAAGTTTATACCCAATGTCGGCCTATAATCAAAAGCTTCTAGCAAACGCTTTGTAGTATAATAATCATAAGCTATTTCAGTCGGATGGATTTCTAAAGCAAACTTAATTTCATAATAATCAAATTCGTCAAAAATTGGTGTCCAGAGCTTTACAATTTCCTGATATGCTTCTTCAATCATCTTCTCCGGTGTTTGAGGAAAAGAATAGAAATATTTCCAAATTGGGGAACCCGTAAAACCTATTACAAGTGAACATCCCATATTTTTTGCAGCTCTTGGAGCATATTTCATCTCTTTAATGGCCCATTCTCTAATTTTTTCAGGATTACCTTTAACTTTATCGGGAACAAAATTATCCAACCTTTTATCATATAAATCCCCAACACACTGACCTGCGAGATGGTTACTTAAAGCCCAACATTTTAAATTATATTTTTCTAAAATTGCCTTTTTTTCTTCAACATAGGACATATCTTTTGCAGCTCTTTCAACGTCCATATGATCACCCCAGCAGGCAATTTCTAATCCATCATAACCAATCCCGCTCATTAATTTACTTACTTCTTCAAAAGATAAATCTGCCCATTGTCCAGTAAAAATTGTTATTGGTCTATTCATTATATAACCTCCCTAAAAACATTCATTTTTATTAAGAATTATATTTTAAAAATCTACCCATATCGAACCTTTTTTTGAACTTTTGACCGCTAAATTGATAAATTTAACACCGCTTATACCATCATAAACAGTGGGATAATCATAATCCTCTCTTTTAAAGTTATAATCTGATTTTTTAGATAACAATGCATCTGCAAAGTTTTTATAAATATTGGCAAATGCCTCATAATAACCCTCAGCATGCCCACCTGGAATTCGTACATTATTGGCTGCCAATGGATAAATTTCATCACGCCCTCTTGATAATTTCTCTTCTGGTTTATCAAGATAGACAACTTTTAAATAATTAGGATCTTCCTGGTGCCATTCAATACTACCCTTTGTAGCATAAATTCTTATCTTCAAATCGTTGCCATGACCAATTGCAATCTGTGAACACCAGTAAAAACCACTTGCATCGTTATCATATTTAATCATGATCCCAGCATTTGTATCCAAAGTTCTGTTTTCACCTATTATATCTAATTTAGCACAAAGGGATTTAATCTTTAAATCAGTAATATAAGATACGGTATTTTCAATATGGCTTCCAATATCTCCCACACAATTAGAAATCCCCGCCATTTTGGGGTTAGTTCTCCATGCTGCCTGAATATTGCCCTCGTTCTCTACAGTATTAGCAAGCCATTCCTGGGGATATTCAGCCATAACCATCTTGATCTCTCCTATATCCCCATGACGAATCATTTCACGAGCATGTTTAACCATTGGAAAACCACTATAAACATAAGTAACGCAAAAGAGAAGTTCTTTTTCTTTTGCCAAATAAGCTAGTTCTTCTGCTTCTTCAACTTTAAAACACAAAGGCTTATCACAGACAACGTTAATACCATTTTTCAAAAAGGTTTTCGCAATTTTATAGTGAGCATAATTTGGAGTGACTATTGAAACAAAATCAATTTTATCCTCTCTTGCTGCCTCTTTTTCAGCCATTTCTTCAAAGCTTCTATAAAGCCTTTCTGTATCTAAGCCTAACTTTTCCCCCGTAGATAAGGTATTATCAAAACTCCTAGAAAAAGAACCTGCAACCAACTTTGCTTTTCCATCAAAATTAACAGCTTTACGATGAACATCACCAATAAAAGAACCCGGTCCACCACCGACCATGCCATAACCTAAAACTTCATTTATCGCATCTACTTCTTTTCCTTCAATCACTTTTTTCACCTCCATCATTTGTTTAAAATAAGTTTTTATTAGTAGTATTGTGGTTTGCAGGGTGATAATAAAACCTAACGTTTCCCTCTTTGGAGTAAGACAGCTCCTATGATTAATAACCCCTTTACTGTGCCTTGTAAGTATGGGGAGACACCTAACATATTTAGCATGTTGTTTATAATACCAAGAAGTATAGCCCCAAAGACGGCCCCAGATATATACCCACTTCCTCCTGCCATAGACGTTCCCCCTATAACTACAGCAGAAATTGCATCTAACTCAAAGTTCAGTCCTGCATTGGAGGAACTTATAGAGTTTAATCTTGACGACAAGAGAAAAGAGGAGATGGCTACTGAAATTCCTACTATTATATACGAAATAACCCTCACTCTATCTACATTAATAGCAGCATACTGGGCTACCTTTTCATTTGACCCTATTGCACAGATATATCTTCCATACCTTGTATTATTTAATATAATATGAAATACAATCGCTAATCCAATAAATATCCAGATAGGAATCGGGATAAATAAGAACGAGCCCATTCCTATAGAGGGAAAGATTTCACTTTTCGAACGGAATTCTCCTGCACTAATGATGTATAAAGTTAAGGACCTAAATATAGCCATAGTCCCTAGTGTAACAATAAATGGAGCTATTCTACCCTTTGTAATTAATAGTCCATTTATTGTTCCTCCAATAATACCAAGGAGTAATCCAAAAAGAATAGATATAATTATTGCTCCTATCCCTCCACCGAAATGGTTTAACACGAGAATAATTATTCCGCCTACTAATGCAGTCATAGAACCTACAGATAGGTCAATCCCCCCACCTATAATAACAAAAGTCATGCCCAATGCAATAATACCAGTATAAGACACTTGTCTTAAGATGTTGAGGATATTTTGAAGCTGCAAGAAATATGGGCTAGCAATAGAAGATATAATAAAAAGTAATATTAAAATAAAAAGAGACCCATACCTCTCGTAATTAAGTTTTTTCATTTTTCCCTCCTACCCCTTTAACCCAGTAGCATAAAACATAATTTCTTCTTCATTGATCTTGTCTCCTTCTAAAACACCTGTAATTCTACCATTATGCATTACTATTACTCTATTAGACATACCTATGATCTCTTCTAGTTCTGATGAGATCAATATACAGGATAAACCAGATATTGCTAAATTATGGATGAATTTATATATGTCTCTTTTTGTACCGACATCGATTCCCTTAGTTAGCTCATCTAAGATAAGAATCTTTGGTTCTGGGTCTAGAATTTTAGCAAGTGATACTTTTTGTTGATTTCCACCGCTTAAAAATTCCAACTTTGTATATATGGAATGAGCTTTAATTTCAAACGTATCTCCATAGAAGTGTACTTTTTTTATTTCTCTTTTAACGTCTATTAGTCCTAAAGAATTGCAGTATTGAGGAAGGGATGTCAAAGTTATATTATTTTTTACATTAAAATTTCTTAAAATACCTATCCCTTGCCTATCTTCTGATAGATAACCTATCTTATGTCTTACTGCATCTTCTGGTGAATTTATCCTACATTCTCTCTCTTTTATGAAGATCTTACCCTGATTTATCTTTCTAATCCCAATGATTGCTTCGGCCAATTCTGTCCTCCCTGAACCTATCAGTCCTGCAAATCCCAGTATCTCTCCTCTTTTTAGGCCAAAGCTTATGTTGTGTAGCAATCCATCTACTATCAAGCCTTCCGCTCTTAGAACTGTCTCCTCTTTAGGAACTACTTTAGGAGGAAAGATAGTATTTAGCTCTCGTCCTACCATTCTTCGAGCCATTTCATTTTCATCTATCTCTGTGATCTTGTTAAGACTTATAAAATCTCCATCTCTTAGTATCATTACTCTATCACATATATCTTTAATTTCTTTTAATTTATGGGAAATATAGATTATAGTGACTCCTCTTTCCTTTAACCGCTTCATTAAACTAAAGAGGATGTTAATCTCATGAAAAGTCAATGATTCTGTAGGTTCATCCATTATCAGTACTTTTGGATTTTGAGAGATAGCTTTAGCAATCTCTACCATTCTCTTCTGAGCAATACTTAAATTAGAGATCTTTTCTTGTGGATCGATTTCTGTCTCTAGACTTTTAAATAAATCTTTTACTTCTTGAGTCATCTCTCTTTTGTTAAGTAAAAAGAATCTTCCGGTTAATTCATTTCCCAAAAGTATATTTTCATATACCTTTAGAGTATTTATTAGGTTTACCTCTTGCGGGATGGTAGCTATGCTTAAATTCTTAGCTATAATTGTGTCTCTAATTT
>Ga0210028_1001573_pt1 | contig 19108 bp, 18 predicted proteins | sample CryGeymeta201513_FD_185468 | JGI IMG/M metagenome (GOLD analysis project Ga0210028, IMG submission 185468) | Groundwater microbial communities from Crystal Geyser aquifers in Utah, USA - Crystal Geyser metaG 2015-13 (SPAdes) (version 2) | ecosystem: Environmental > Aquatic > Deep subsurface >...
TGGCTAGATAGAAATAATCTGCTACTTCACACTTTAGAATATTTACTAACCGCCACCAAGCTGGCTAAAGCGTTAATCAAAGCGGCAGCTAAAAATTCTATACCAAAAATGGCTATAAAATGACTGTTAAAATAAGAGATGACATTAAAGTTGTAACCAATGAAAAAAGCTTCTAAATAGGGCTGCAAGAGCCCCAAAAAGGGGTAAAAAATAATAATTGTAGCTATTAGACCAATTAAGGTATAAATAATACTGGAGAGTAAATAAGGCGCACGGATAAACCAATTTGAAGCCCCAACCAATTTCATAATTCCAATTTCCATCCGATGGGTATAAATCGCCACGCGAATGGCGTTATAAACAACTAATAAAGTAATAAAGACAAAAACTAAACTCATTAACAGGCCGGCTTCGCTAACCTTATCAGTAATAGAATTTATTTTTTCCAGCATTGTTTTACGGTCAGCAAAATTGCGCGACTCAATAATATCGTCTTCAATCTTATTTAAGCTGGCGATTAATTCGTCATATTGATCAATATTTTTTGGTTTGATAATCAAACTTGGCGAAAGAGGATTTTTGCCCAGTTCAACCAACGCCTGTAAAATTTCCGGATTATTTTTATGCTTGACCTTAAAACTCTCTAAGGCGGCTTGCTGGGAAATATATTCTATATCTTTTACCTGCTCTAACTTACTAATTTTAGCTTTTAGCGCTAAAATGCGATTTTCTTCGGTATTGGTTCGTAAATATAGACTTATATCAATTTTTTCTTTAACCGCGCTAATGGCCGTTGCGCTGATTACTTTAACTACCAATAATAAATTAATGGAAAACAAAGCCAAAACTAAAATAATTATTGTTACTAAAGACAGCCAAATATTGCGACCAATATCCTGCAGGCTAAATTTTATAACTCGCGCAAATGAAAGCAGGAACATACTATGAGTTTAAATAATAACTTATAGCTCATAACTTATAACACAATTAAAACGCGCTAGCCATCAGTTATAAGTTATAGGTTATAAGTTATAAAATCTTTACAATATATACTTTCCTACTGCTTGATCATTAACTATCATGCCGTTTTCTAAGGTAATTACTCTTCTTTTTAATTTATTAACCACTTCCCTATTATGGGTCACTAACACCACGGTGGTGCCGAATTTATTTATTTTTTGCAGCAACTCAATAATTTCATCAGTATTAATAGAATCAAGATTGCCGGTCGGTTCATCGGCCAATAAAATTTTGGGGCGGTGGACTAAAGCGCGAGCAATGACGGCTCGCTGCTGTTCGCCGCCGGAAACTTGCTGCGGATAACGATTCATTTTATTTTCTAGGCCAACAATTTTCATTACTTGCGGCACGATGCTGTTTATTTTTTTCGGCGTTTGGCCACAAACTTGCAAAGCAAAGGCCACATTTTCTAATAAAGTCTTTTTATATAATAATTTAAAATCCTGAAAAACTACGCCAATCTGCCGTCTTAAAACCGGTATCTCCGCTTGACTAATATTAGTAATATCCCAACCGCCAACAATGAGTTTGCCTTGGCTGGCTTGCTCCTCGCCAATTAATAGCTTGACTAAAGTTGTTTTACCGGTGCCTGATTGGCCAACAATAGAAACAAATTCGCCGGGTTTAATATGTAAATTAACCTGCTGCAAGGCCTTGATATCTGGCGGATAAATTTTAAAAATATTATGTAATTTTATCATAGCTATTGATTTCTTGTCTTTAATCCGTATCTGACCAAGTCTGCTGTTTCATTAAAACTTTGCGTTCTATCTGCTACTCCCATAGTTACTGCGATAACCGGCCCGAGTGAATCTTTTTCCGCTCTAATCATTAAACAATAAAGCGCTTCGTCAAGATAGCCGGTTTTTGAACCAGTAATTTTAAAATTGCTGGCAGTATTAATTAATTGGTTAGTATTTTTTAGCCGATGAAATTTTTTAGTGTTAATAGTGGTAAATTTATATTCCGCTATTGTGCTGGCTTTTTTAATAATCGGGTGAGTGTAGATCTCTTTTGTTATTATAGCATAGTCTAGAGCAGAACTCATATTTTGCGGTGACAGACCAGTCGGCTCAACAAAGTGAGTGCTTACCGCACCCCAGCCAGCCGCTGTTTGGTTCATTTTTTCGATAAATTCTTGGCGCCCCAGGCCGCTAACCCTAACTAGTGTCTCAATTGCGTTGTTGGCTGAACCAACTAAAGCCGAATAAAGCAAATCTGCTATAGTTAAAGTGTCGCCATCTTTTAGGCTAACCTTGGCCGACTCCCACTTGTTGCAATATTGGTAATTATATTCTTCATCTTTGATGCTATAAGCAACTATCTGGTTTAAAGTCGGCCGTAAATCTAAAAATACTTTAACCGCGACTAGTTTTGTCAAACTAGCCAATGGCGCGGTTGAACTGGCATTTTTTTGCCAAATAATTTCACCAGTCTGCTCGTTCATCAGCACAGCAGACCTAGCGCTAATCTCTAAACTATTTTTCGCGCCGATCGCTGACACGCCTAAAATTCTTTTGCCCTCTGCTTTAATTTTAATAGGCTCTAAGCGAACATTTATTACGCCGACTCCGGTCGGAGATAATTTTTTGAAAGCGACTTTGTCCAAATCAACTACCCGTCCCGGATGAAGTTTTCTATCTGGACCAAAATCATTTACGACTACATCAACAAATTTATTATTATCAGTATTATAAACGCGCAGCTTTGATTTTTGGGGAAAATCCGGCGACGCGGCAAATAGTCCGCCTTTATTTTTGTACCAGCTGGCCTGCCCCATAGCTAAGGCATTAGGATTAGCAAAAACCGCAATCCGGGCAAAGGGCAAATGAATCAGGGTACGAACAAACGATTCTTTGGGATAATCAATCGTCGGCAAAGGCCGCCAGGATAAATAATTCTTATCATAAAAGTAGACTTGCTTATAATAATCAGACGGCAAATCATAGGAAAACTGGATATAAAACGGCTGCTGGTTGTCATAAGCCGCTTTATTTTTAAATTCAAACTGGTAGATTTTACTTATTTTATCTAATTGCCAAGGTAAATCAATTGGTTCATTTAATTCCACAATTTCCACCCTGGTGCTGTCCTTTAAAATCCCCGGCATTAGAGAAAGTTTTAATGAATCGGCAAAAGCGCTAACAGTATAGCCCTTGGTAATCGTGGCTTGGTCAAGATTGATGGAATAATAATTATTTACCCTGTTTGCCGCAGGAACTATTTCATCAGCTGCATAAATAAAATTACCGGCTGATAAGGCCAGTGATAACAGTAGAAACGCAATGCATTGCGTTTCTACCGTTACTATTTTTCTTAACATTTGACTTCGCCCACTCATAACAATATAATTATAGCATAAATAAAATAAATTCTAAATCCCAATATCTAAATTATAAACAAATCCAAATAACCAAAATCCAAAACAGAAATTGCAATTTGTTTAGAAAATTTGTCCACCAGCTGGCGGATTGAATTTGTTTAGGATTTAGTGCTTAGAATTTTGAATTTATTCAGGCGGGATTAGTACAATGGCAGTACGTCTGCTTCCCAAGCAGATAACGCGAGTCCGATTCTCGTATCCCGCTCCAAATGTATTTTGGTTCGCAATTTATAATTTGGGTCCGTCAGGTCATCCGACCTGACGCCCAGTCGGATGACTGGGCGATTCCGCTCGCCCGCTCCAAATGTATTTTGGTTCGTAATTTATAATTTGGGTCCGTCAGGTCATCCGACCTGACGCCCAGTCGGATGACTGGGCGATTCCGCTCGCCCGCTCCAGTAAGCCGCTCTAGCTCAATTGGTAGAGCAATGGTATCGTAAACCATAGGTTGTGGGTTCAAGTCCCACGGGCGGCTCATAAATATAAATAGCCCCGCAGATGCGGGGCTATTTATATTTTACTAATTTTACTAATCTACCAAACTAAAAACTTTTAAATTATTTTGCTTTTCCGTCAGATAATCATCTAATGTTTTAGCTTTGACAAAAATATACTTGACTGCAATTACATCTCCACTTTCGCTATACTTTTCAATAATATAGAAACCGCTGGCAGTTACAATTTTAGAGCTGATTTGTCCTATCGGCAAACTATTAATTGCCTGACTGAATTTGCTCTCCGCTAAATTACGCTTCAGATAAACTCTCTCCCCAAACCCATCGCCAAATTTTTTAACTTCGCTAAAATCTTTGCTGGCTTTAAGCAAATCCTCTATCTTTTGCACTCTGGCCAAGCTTACCTGATTAATCTCGTCATCTAAAATTACCTGCTTGGCTAAATTATACTTATTGCCGCTAGCGCTAGCGGCTAACTCTAATCTATATTTAGCAACTAACTTTTGATATATCAAATTATTAATTGCCCACTGGCAGGCCTGCTGTTTTATCTTTACTGCAGCATCAGCTGCTGACACTGTCTGATAATTCTGCCTGGCAGCTGCCGCTAACTTATCCTGATAATCATAATAATCAACTATGCCATAATTGGTAATTAGCGCTGGAATAGTTATATAATCAGCTATTTTCCTGGTCAACTTATTATCTATTTTAAAGCCAATAATAATAAAACTTAGCGCAATATAAAAAGCTAGCAATAAAACCAATAAATAAGCTAAAACTGCAGCTGTTCTTTTGCAAAAAATTCTTGATAAATTCAAAAACGCTGATAGCTTAATTTTAATATTTTTTCTATATTTCTTTATTTTTTTCGCTCTGGCCAATTTTCTTTTTTCTTTTTCCGCTCGGCGCTCTATTAATAATGCTTCTTTTAATAGCTTCTTTTCTTCCGCTATTTTTAATTTTTCTGCTTTAATTTTATCTTGTTCTGCTTGCCGCCGGCGTTCCTTCTCTTGATCCTGCTGTTCTTTATACTGCTTTTCTTGCTCAATGATTTTTTTTCTTTCTGCCTCTTGCTTGGTAAGAGCTTCTTTAATCTTTAGTCTCTCCTCTTCTTTTTTAATTTTATCTAATCTCTCCTGTTCTTTCTTTTCTTCTTCGGCTTTAATTCTTTTCTGCCAATCCTCGCGCGCCGCCTGCTCCTCTTTTTCAGCTCTGTCTTGCTGTATGCTCTTGGCGTTTTCTTTTATCTTAGACTTATTAATTGTAATTCCGTCTAATTTTTTAGCTCCGCCGCCCCTTATCGGCGCCAGTGATTCGTCGCCAACCTTGCCTCCGGCCTTCTTCTCGCCAATAAAATCTAAAATAATCTGGCGCGACTTCTGCAAGTCTTCAGGTTTTAATTTTTTGATGCCATCTAAACTTTTAGGCATAATATTATTTTATTTCCCCTCCCCTTACTAAGGGGAGGGTTAGGGTGGGGTTTCGCAACGCCACGAACTAACCTTTTATCACCAAACCTCCCCTCCGCCCCTCCTTAGTAAGGAGGGGAACTTTTATAATTATAGCACAAATAAAATTTAAGACTAATTAGATGGCTCAAAAAAATACCTCCACCATCGCTCTAGATTGCTAATTGGTTTAGCTGGCTGTATTTTTTCTAATCCAGGGATATTATAAATCGGACTGCTGGTCGCGGCCGCTGGCGACTCCCCGGTTGTTGGTCCGCTTATTACGGCAACCGCTTCACCTTCTTTTTTCAAGCCTAATTTAAGGCGCGCTTGCTCTTCCACAAATTGATCAGACTCTAAATAAGAAACTAATTCTTTGAAATCTAGATTTTTATTTTCTAACGCTGAAATTTCTTTTTCCAGCTCTTTAATCTCCTGGTTTATGCGGTAGCGCCGGCTGACATTTTTAGCCAAAGGCAAACTGATTAAAATTATTATAATCAAACCTAGTAAAGCTAAAAGTTTCTGGCTGGAAAATATCTTAATAAATAAATTTTTTCTCTTCCTGTTTATCATTATGATATACTTATCTGCTCTTTGGCGTTACCCAAAATCCCATATATTTGCCAAGCATTAATCTGGTTTGCGCTTCCAGCGCAGGAATAGAGCCGAAAATTATTATACTCACAGGTAAAATTAACCATTGTAAAATCATAACGGTACTCTTGATCATACCGTAATTTGCCGGACGCTTAGGCAGTAGTAAAGTTGAAATTATGGCGGAAAATATCAAGCCAATCATAGCAACAGTCATTAAAGTGCGGGTTACTACCGGCAAATTACTGGACAAAACCATAGCATTAAATTGATCACCGCCTAAAATCATTGGCATCCAGCCAATCACTCCAATAATTAAGGCATTAGTAGCCCAAGAATGAAAACCATAAAGCTGGACTAAAATGCGATTAATTATTTTTTTCAGGGGTAAATTACGCCAATTTTTGCCAATATTAAAAATTAAATAAGGCACATTTTCCACGCCCCAACCCCAACGGCGCTGCTGCTTGTATAAACTCTTCAAGGTTTTCCGAACATTATCATCCATGCAGACATCCATAGAAACCGGAAAATACAACGGCTCCACGCGATAATCACCCTGATAATAACAAAAGCAATGCCAAAAAATCCGCGAGTCCTCGCTCACCATATTAGTTGACCAAAATCCAATATCCGACAAAGCCCGCCAAGTCATTGAATGCGAAGAGTAAGTCGCTAATTTTTCTTGCCTGATCTGCTGCATCATCTGCCAAAAGGTGTTAGAAGCGGCCGCCACCCGGGCAAAAAAATGAGCTTGCCAAATATTATTATGATAAACCGGAATAGGCTGATAACTAGCGCGGTAAGGATTGGCTACGGTTAAAAATTTATAAGTCAGCCGGAAAAAGTAGCCTGGGCAAACAACAGTATCAATATCAAAAACGCTAACTAAAATTTTATCGTAGTCATAGCCCTCTTTATCTATTATTTTCTCTTTCACTGCCCGGGCTGCCCAAGCTTGATTAGCGCCCTTGCCCTTAAGCTCGCCAACAATATTATCAGGATGAACTGTGATTAAAAAACTTTTAAATTTATGAGCAAATTCCTCTTTGATGATGTTGGCATTATTTAAGGCCTCCGGACCGCCTCTGGCCTCCAGCGCCAAAACTACAATCATTTTATCTGTCGGGTAGCCGTCAGCAACTAATCCCTGGAAGCTGGACCTAATAACAGATAGACTTTCATTATAAGTAGGGAAGATAATCAGCTGATAAACATCCTGCCAAGCCAAATTCTGGCATTCTAAGCGCCAGTTAATCTTTAAATTCCGCTGCATCTCTAAATAAGCGGCTAAAAGTAATAAACCCAGATACAAGACAAGCAGCAACCAATAAACATCAAAGCCAATAATAAAATAAGCCACCCAAACTGGCTTAAAATAAGATAAAATTAAAAGCACTAATAAAGTTGCCCAAGATAAAAAGCCGGGTATTATTTCTAGTATTCGGTAAATCTTTTTATCCCGACCAGCCAGCTCACTGGCCTTGCCGACTCTTAAATAATTCATATAGCGAGTGTTGGACAACTATTTTCAAGGTAATTTCAGCGTTTAGTTCAGCGTAATTCAGCGATAAAAACTTGACAACTTAATATTTTTTTTAAATAATAATTTGCCTAGATAATATAAAATATACAAAAAAACAGTAAAAATTAGCCAATCAACAAGATAAGAAAAATTACTAAAATAAATTAAGCTGTTATTTGCTACTGCCACCGGCCGAATAAAAATATCCCAGCTATTCCAGCGGTTGATTAAGCCAAGCAAAACGCCCAGGGAAATCAAAGGCATAATAGCTAATATAAAAACTTTGCTGGCGAACAGGCCATATATCTTTTCCAACAAAGCTGACATTTGCCGCAACAAGTAGACAAAAAATACCCAGCCCAGAGAGCCGTAAAGAAAAAAGAAAGCTATCATCCAGGCATGCTCTACGCAAACCCGTCCGGCTGAATCAGCGGGACAATAATCTAAGAGATGTCTAATATCTGAAACAATATAAATAGTATTAGGAATGAATAATAGCCAAAAAAAACTTACTATCAAAGCAATTATTTTCTGATATAGCTTGCTAAATTTAGTTTTACGCCAGAAAACATCAAGTAAATAAACTAGGGTAAAAGGTATTATGATCAAGAAAAAATTCCAGAGCATAGCTAAGAGATGGTAATCATTTATTGCCAGCTGATCAAGCCAGCTATGTTTACTGCAAAAATTATCAATAAAATTCGCTCTATTGTTAATAAATCTTTGCATATTTAAACAAGTAAATCTAAAAATTCACGGTTTGTGGGGATAGTTAAAAAGATATCTCCTCGTCTTCTTTTAATTCTCGTTCATCTGCTTTAGCATTTTTTGCCTTTATCTGCTCGGTTGCTTTACTCGGCAGATCGGCTGGTTGTCTTTCCGGTTCTGCCGGCGCAGACTTATTGGCTATTCTTTGGCCGGAAAAATCAACTGCTCCATTTTGCAGGGCTTGCTTGAGTGTTACTTCCGGTTCAATATTTGCCGGCTGTTTTAAGCCAACTCCGTTGCTTTGCTCTAGTTTGGCTAACTCTTCTTTTTTGGCGGCAATTCTGGCCTCAATTTCTTGCCTTTTTTCTGCACGCGCCCGGGATAAGCATTCTTTGCAAAATATCGGCCTAATGCCGTCTGGAGCAAAAGATATATTGGTCGGCTTGCCGCAACGGCTGCAAATCGCCTCAAATTTATAAATACCATTGCTACTACTAACAGGCCTTGCTTCTGGTTGAATTTTTACCCCGTTAGAGAAAGCCACCGCTTTCAAACGACGGTCATTACCGCTTGAAGCTGATCCTGTTAAAAAATCATTTTTTGATGGGGTAAAAAAACGAGATTCTCTAACGGGGTTGACTCTATTGGCAATTGACCCGTGACTTACCCCTATCTCTCTATCTTTTCTAGGCTCCAGAATTTTTGTTGGCCTAGTTTTTTCTGATATTCTAATATTATCTTTTCTGGCAGGCTTTTTTTCAACTTCTTCATCAATCGCATGCCAACGGGAAATTTTTTCTTCCACTACATCTCTATTCTTGGCGTATCTCTCGCGCGAAACCCTGATAACCTTATCTTTGGTGTCAGTTCTTTCTTCTTCAGCTAAAGGTGGCAAGCCCCTGGCAGAAAAAGGATCCGAGGCAATGCCGTCAATCATTAACTTGATATAAAATTCAAATTTCGGCAAATTAACCAAGTCTTCTTCAGTAAAAACCGGTGTGTATTCTTTAACTAATTCTTCAGCGTCAGCCGCGCCAACGCGAAAAACAATCATCGTGCCAATGTTGCCAAAAACCGCCGCCGCTACTTTTTCGCCCAGCTGTTCAATATATTGATGCGCCATAATTAAATTAAGACGGTACTTTCTGGCTTCAGATAAAATATTAGCAAAACTATCAGTAGTAAAATTCTGAAATTCATCAATGTATAAATAAAAATCCCGGCGCTCCTTTTCTGGAATATCAACCCGGCTCATGACCGCTAATTGGATTTTGGTAATCATCATCGCGCCCAGTAAAGCGGAATTGTCCTCGCCAATGCGGCCTTTGCTTAAATTAAGGATTAAAATTTTGCCTTGATCCATTACTTCCCTTAAATCAATTGAAGATTTAACCTGGCCGACGATATTTCTAATAAGTGAGCTGGAGAGAAATTGCCCGACTTTATTTTGAATAGGCGAAACCGCTTCTGAAGCAAAATTCTTAGCATAATTAGCAAATTCATTAAGCCAAAAAGATTTGACTACCGGATCCTGTATCTTATCAATAACTTTTTTGCGGAAAGCTTTGTCGGATAACATTCTGGTAATGCCTAATAAGGTTGAGCCCGGATAATCCAAAATAGCCAAAATAGCATTGCGCAAAATATATTCCAATCTTGGCCCCCAGGAATCAGCCCAAAGTTTTTGAAAAACACCGATTAAACCAGAAGCAACTAAATGCCGCAAATGAGGCTCAACTTGCTCTACTACATTAAAAGCAATTGGGTATTCAATATCCGCTGGATTAAAATAGATTACATCATTAACACGGCTAGACGGAATGAATTCAATAATTTTTTCCGCCAAATCGCCATGCGGGTCAACCACTGCCACGCCATACCCCGCCCTGATATCATTGATTATTATATTTTCCAAGACAGTTGACTTGCCCATGCCAGTCTTGCCAATTAAATACATATGACGACGCCGGTCATCTGTCTTGATGCCGAATTTGCGGAAATTATTCCGGTAATTAGTTTCGGCAAAAACTGTAATTTCTTCGTTGGCCATAAGATACTATTAATTATGTCAAATTTTCAAAACTATTATTCTCTAGTCCTATAGTTTGTCATGCCCCGCATTTGCGGGGCATCCAGAAATACGGATTATTTTCTTGGTAATCTAAGTATAAACGTAATAATATTTTTCCTTCTACGTATTTTTTCTGGATTGCGGCTCGGAGGCCGCAATGACAATACAAAATTCAAAAATTAAACAAACGGCAGATTGTCAGGCGGCAAGCCCTTGACGACCGTTGCCTGCGGTAAGACTTTTTTATTTGTCCTGTCTTGAGTAACCTCCTCAAGAAAAATATCATTAACTCCAGCATTGCCTTTTTCTTTCATCAGCAGATCTTCTGCTGCAGTTTCCTTGATGGTCGGCAAGCTGGCTGGCGGCCTCACCTTGCGTCCGGGAGCTTTTTGAATTAAAGGCGCTTTAGCCACGCTTTCTATCGGAAAATGCCAAATAGTGGCTAATTCCTCTACATTTAAAACCATTGGTGTTCTGCCAGCCGTGTCATCACGATTTTTATAGGCGTTCATAATTTTTCTTTTTCGGACATTCATTCTGTAATCATAAAAAATTGGATAATTTATTTTGGTAGCCGTACCATGAAACCCTACATCTGGCTTAAAAGCATTTAAATCACTGGCTTGAAATTGCTTCATAAAACCGACAAAACCATTAGCCGCTTTTGCTCTGTTAATAATTTCTTTTTTGGCTAAATAAATAAACCTAATTTTCACGCCAAAACAAAGCTTGCCTACTTTTTCCTGAATCGCTTCAATCTGCTTTTTCTGCCGCGGCTTTAAATTCATCATTCTGAATTGAACTTCTTTTTCTTCTTTTTTCTTTTCTTCAATATCGCCCCAGAGCCGATAAACAAACTCGCTGAAATTGCCGATCCCTTCAACTAAAGCATCGCCCATTTTATCAACAATATTTTTTTTACTTTCAACTTTTTCGCCAATAATTTTATTAATAACATCATCGCCGATATCAGACCATTTGGGATGAAGGGGAATTAAAATTATCTGATACCAAATCTGCTCGCCCTTTTTCAAGCTGCTCATTAAATCCATTAATGCCGCCATAGAATCTTTATATTGCACTTCTGGCGCGCCAAAAGTATGTTCAAAATCTTGATAAGTTCTAATCGGCAAAGCATTATCCTTTTCCAAAATAAATTCTCCTCCCCAGATATCATACTGCTCATCAGGAAATTTGGTCGGGTAAGGAGTCGTATAATCGTCTACTTCAGTAATTTCTGCATCAGGATATTGGGAATAAACAGCTGATTCCACTAGCTCTTTAAATTTTTCAGGTGTTCTAATTAAATATTGAATATAGCCATCAATGCTAACAATCTCCAGACTGCTAAAAAGCTGGAATTCGCCTAACCACCAAGTTTCATGGTAATTATAAGTCCCGTGCATTCCCGCCAGATAGCAAAACATGTTTTCCACTGCCTTGGGCGATTGCATATTGCCCCGCGGTATATCAATTGCTAAAAATACCTGTTTATGAGAAAGGTACCATTTCCGACGTATATATTGACGCCAGACAAGAGCTGATCCCCAAATAAAAGTCAGGGTAATCGGCAGCCAGCCAAACCATAAAAGAATCTTCAACATCATGATGTCTGGCGGCAAATTGAAAAAATCCGCTACTGGTTGTAAATCAATCACTAGATCCATAAAAATCGGTTCATTGGTTAATTGGTTAATTGGTTAATTGGTTAAACAGTTAATCGGTTTATGACAATAAAAACTGCCCAACTGCTCAACTGATTAACTGATTAACTGATTAACTGATTAACTGATATTATTTTAACATATTTTGCTTAATACTGCCAAATAAAAAAACAGGCTTAAAGATAACCAAAATTTTTTCGGCAAAATTTAAACCTGTTTGCTCAAAAAATAACATTTTTATTTTTATTTCAAATAATAGAACTTATTATATGTCATTATAATATTATTACTTATCTTTACTGTATGCTATCTGCTTTTATCTTAACTAATTGATATTTGCCGTTGCTGGTTCTAGTAAATCTGCTCTTGTCCATTAGCGCTAAATTTATAGTAGGTTTTCTGACTAATCTCTGGCTTAATACTTTGGCAATTATCTCATCGCGGCTTAAGGGCTGGCTAGTTTGGGCTAAAACTTCGCTTATTACATCAGCGACTGTTCCGGCGCGATAGCCCCACTCTTTTAAGCCATATAAACCGCGACCGACTAAAACATATTTATCGTCTAAAATTAATTCGTTATGAACAGTGGCGGCATTAGCTAATTTTTTATCAAAACCGACTTGATTAATCTTGGCGGCAATTTCAGCAAAATGCAACGGCTTGCCCTGATTCTTAAGTATTAAATATATTTTATCATTAATAGTCTTGGGCTTGACTTCCCGCCAATGATTAATACCCCAATAGCCGAATTTATTTTGCCCAATCTTTTGCGCTGCTTTTAAGATTGAATAAATTACTTTATTAGTATTAATTAAATCAGCTCTTTCCGTAAAAAAATTATTATCAAAAATTGAAGAAATATCCAAGTTATTCGGCGCGACAAATCTTTCTTGATTTGCCTTATAACTATCTAATTCCTTAGCTAGATTAATCAATTCCGCGGTGGCAAATATCTTCTTAGCTTCTTTGATTTTGGCTAATAATTCTTCTGTCAAAGCTTGCAAATGCTCCAAATCCTGGTATTTTAATTTAAAAGAATTTTTAAAATGCTGGGAATTATTAATTTCTTCAAATTCATCAGACAGCAATTTAGAAATTAAAAAATTAAAATGGCTGCGATGGGTTTCAGTATCTTTTTCTTTAGTCTTATAGCCGCCGGCGGAAATATTGGCCAAACTGTCAAACATATATTCCTTCTCCATCAACCCGCCGTGTTCTTCCAACAGCTGATTAATCACCTTTTTCAAACCGCTAATATAATTATTAAGATTTTCTAGCTGTCTTAACTTTTTAATGCTAGAAGTTTCTATTTGCCGAATGCGCTCCCGGGTTAGCTGATGGGCTTGACCGATTTCTTCTAAAGTTTCCCTGCTTTTGCCATGCAAACCAAAGCGTCTCATTAAAACATCGCGCTCCCGTTCGCTCAATTCATTAAATAAACTATTAATTATCTCAACAGCATCTAACCGAGATACTTCTTCGGCCTGATGATTAGTGATAATTTGGTCTAAGATTGATTTATTTTCCACCCCGTTAGAAATTGTATTTTGTTCTCCTGCCATAGTAATATTTTAATCTTTATTATGATCTTCAAATTATTTTCCGGTATTTTATTCTGCTATAATATTTTGTGGCTTTAATATAGCACGATTTTTCCTATTAGTCAAATACCGACCTCGACGCCTTACTAAACTAATAAAAAAAATAAATAAAAAGCTACTAAAAATAACAAAAAAAATGGCTAATAATAGCCAAATTTATTTTTATTTTATACTTTAACAGAACTTACGCGTTTGATTAGCGGTTGGCTAAAGTTAGTAATTTTTGAAGTGAGGACTGTTTGACCCCGCATTTAATGCGGGGGAGTTCCGCAACGAAAAAATTACTAACTTTAGCCAACTGTCCTGAAAAATATTTTTTAGGTGCGTAAGTACTGCTTTAATTAAAAACCGAAATACTGCACCTCTTCCTCAAGTTGAACCTTGAATTTATTTCTTATTTGCTGCTTAATTAAACTGATTAATTGAACCACATCATCAGCGCTGGCCTGACCAAGATTGATGATAAAATTAGCATGTTTCTCGCTAACTTTAGCCCTGCCGATCTGTTGTCCCTTAAAATCTAATTTATCAATCAACCAGCCCGCGGCTACCTTATCGCCCTTAACTATGCCTGCTTGCTCTGCCTGCTCTGCTAGACTTGAATTAACAGATTTTAGATAAGTTAGGGTTAAATTTTTAAAAACACTGCCAGCGCTATATTCTGGGGGTTGCGCATTCATCCTGTACCGAGAATATTCATTAATTCTCTCTTTAATTTTATCTGCTGAATCACTTTTGAGTTCTAATTCAACTGCTGTTATAATTAAATTTTTCTTTTGCTTAAACATAGAATTGCGATAGCTAAATTGGCATTGCTGATTAGTAAAATTTATAAAACTATCTTTATCTATGTCATATGCTTCTATGTTTTTAACTAGAGCAGACATTTCCTGGCCAAAAGCGCCAGCATTGCCATAAACTGCTCCGCCGATTGTGCCAGGAATACCTACGGCCCATTCTAAGCCAGATAAATTATATTTATTAGCCAGCTTGACTAACTGCGACAAACTCGCCCCGGCTTTACTTATAACATTATTATCTTTAATAGATAAATTTTCAGCAGATAATTTTATCACCAAGCCAGCTACACCTTGGTCGTTAATTAAGATATTACTGCCGCCAGCTAAAAAAAATAATGGCTCTCCCCTCTTTTTGGCCCAGCCAACAGCTTGTCTTAATTCTTCTTTATCGTTCGCTTCCAAAAAAAACTTAGCCGGACCGCCTATTTTAAAAGTAGTCAGACCTGCTAAAACAAAATTTTTCTTTAGTTTGTCTTCAATCGGCATAAATTTAATTCTAAAATCTAACGCAATAATATTGGTGCGAAGCGCCAAAATGTTAAAGTTGTTGTCCGATATAATATTTAAAATTCTAAATCCTAAATTCTAAACTCTAAACAAATTCTAAATTCAAATGTTCCAAACAAAATGCAATTAGTATTTGTTTTGTCCCGCAAATGCGGGATTGGTCATTGGGATTTGTTTAGGATTTAGAATTTAGATATTTAGGATTTATTTTTTATCATAATATAAAGTTTTAATCAACTGATTAATTAAAGTTGTTGCATTAGAAGTTAAAATTCAAGTAATATCTATGGTAATAAAATCGTCACAATAATTAAATCATCAATTTCTTGCAAGGGCTTAATCGTGGCGTTTTGCCAAAGTTCATTGCTAACTTTATTGATTTCGCTAATTTTGCCAATGACTAGGCCTCGCGGTATATTTTGCTCCAGCCCAGAGGTAATAACTAAATCACCAATATTAATTATTTCCGTTTGGGGTATAAATTCCATCCTAACAGTCAGGCCTAATTCACCATGGGCAATACCGCTAGTATTGGTTTGGTTAAACAAAGAAACTGCTAATTTACAATCTTGATTAGTTATAAAACAAATTTCTGAAATATTATTTTTTACAGCAACGACTTTGCCAATAATTAGCCCCTGATTGGCCGGATCATAAATAGCTGGACTAACCACTGGTAATCCGGGAAATAAACCATCGGCCGAGCCCTTGTCAATAACCGCGGTTTGGCTGCCGGCAAACAAATTAACTGATTCGCCGCGGGAAATAATATTAGCTAAAGTATAGTGAAATTGACTTTTGGCTAAAAACTTTAAGCTCTGCCGCAAGACCTGATTTTCTTCTTCGGCAATCTTTAGCTTGGCATTAGCTAATGTTAATTGAGTGTTTTGCCGCTCTAATTGTCCGATTTTATTTAGCAGTTCCTCCTGGCTGGATTTGGCGCCATAATTCGTCCGTAAACTGCTGCCCAGAGAATAAAAATTCTTAAATAGCGGATTAAGCCAGCGGCTAACCAGCGATTCTAAGGGAAATAAAATACCAGTAAAATGTAAAAAAATAAGCAGCCCGATGACCACTATAAATATAAAATATTTTCTGATATTTAATTTTAACATAATAACATGAATAATGAATTATGAATTATTGTCTTTGCATTATTCATAATTCATGATTCGTGATTCAAAAAGTATTGCAAATAGAGTGTTCTTAAAGGCGCGGAGCCAGACTGATGATTTACCAGGCGTAAAAACTGATCATTAGTATTCTGCTGTAGCCGGAGAAATTATTTTATTTAATAATTCCGGGTTAGCCAGCAGTATGCCCGTGCCTCTGACAACGCAAGTAAGCGGGTCTTCAGCTACTCTGACTGGAATTTTAGTCGCTTGAGCAATCTCTTTATCCAAGTTCCTAAGCAGAGCGCCGCCGCCGGTTAAAATAATACCGTACTCATAAATATCAGCCGCTAATTCCGGCGGCGTGGTTTCCAAAGTTATTTTAATATTCTCAATAATCTGGCGGATAATTCGCGACATTGCTTCCCTGACCTGATGGTCGCTAATTATTATTTCTTTAGGCAAACCATTAATCAAATCTCTGCCTCGCAGCGGCATTTCTAATCCTTCTTTTAAGGGCGCGGCTGAACCGATTCTGATTTTTATATTTTCCGCCACCTGTTCGCCAATTAAAATATTAAACTCCTCCCGCACATACTGGATAATATCATTGTCTAATGCATTGCCAGCTAAACGCAATGTTTTCCAGGTTACCACTCCGCCTAAAGAAATAACAGCAATTTCGGTAGTGCCGCCGCCAATATCAACTATCATGGTGGCAGTCGGGTCAGTCACTGACAGCCGCGTACCTACGGCTGCGGCCATTGACTGCTCAATTAAAAATACTTCGCGCGCGCCGGCTAACTTAGCGGCATCTTCGACGGCTTTTTTTTCCACTTCAGTAATATCCAAAGGAATGCCGATTACTACCCGAGGACGAGGCAGCAGCGTAAAATACTCGGCATGAACTTTATCAATAAAATATTTGAGCATTTTTTCCGTCACTTCAAAGTCGGAAATTACGCCGTCAACCATGGGTTTAATCGCTTGGATGTGTCCCGGAGTCTTACCTAACATTTTCTTGGCTTCCACGCCTACTGCTAAAATTTCATCAGTTCTCATATTAATAGCGACTACTGATGGCTCATTAATAACAATTCCCTTCTCTGGAGTATAAACTAAGGTGCTAGTAGTGCCCAGATCAATGCCCAAATCCTTGCTAAATTTTCCTAAAAATTTGTTCAGCATGCTTCTAGTTTACCCTATAAATCAGTCTTTTGTCAAAGTAAAAAAATAGTAGGGATTGATTGCAATCAATCCCTACTTTATATAACCGCCGAACTTTCTAATATAAAATTTCTTATAAAAACCGAAAACTAAACTGAAATTTCAATCCCGGTAGTTTTTATTTCATAAATAAACGAATCATATTTATCTTGAAAAGCCCTTGGACTAAAACCAACTGGTTCAATAGTATATTTCATATCAAAAATTGTTTTTAATGATAAATATTGCAAAGCTTTAAACGGATCTTTAAATTTAGGTGAAATAATACATACATCAATATCGCTCCATTTATGCTGTCTGCCTTTAGCGTAAGAACCATAAAGAATGACTTTTTTTATAGGTAAATTATCAGCCTTAAGTATGTCAACATACTCTTTGATTTTTTTTTCTACTTGCTTTGGTATTCTTTTTTTAGCCATAAAAATAATTCTTTAATAATTTTTAAATATCTTTCGCTATACTCTTTTGTGCATTTTTTATAAAAAGCATACTTTGCTTCTGCATAACGACCAGCTATATTAAAATCAGTAATAATTCTTAAATGTTTTACTGTGTCTTTTGTTAATTCTAATTCAATTAAATTAGCTAATTTTTCTAAATGATGAATAGGCGGAGCTGCCCTCTTTGTTTGTTTTACAACTAAACCTTTAAGTAATTTTTCTAAAGCAAGATGTCCAAAAAAAAGACAAAAATCATAATGTTTATTATTAAATAAAACATGCGCTGCGTCAAAACTCTTTTGAGCAGATTTTTTCCAATAATTAATCTGCTCTTTTAACTGTTGCTTCATACTTAAAATATATCAACCAAATATGCTTCTGTCAAACAATACTTAAAAATAAAATCTTTTTAAAATAAGTTTTATTTCTTACTTTTTATCTCTTCAGCTTCTCCCAAATAACTAAAATCGGCGGAGCGACAAAAATAGATGAATAGGTGCCGAAGAAAATACCAATGGCCAAAGTCAAGGCGAAAGTTCTGATCGATGAGCCGCCGAATAAAATAATTGAGCCCAAAACCAATAGAACTGTTAAAGAAGTGTTAATTGAGCGCACTAAAGTTTGGTTTAAGCTGATATTAACCGTACCTTCAAAATCTTCATTGCTTTTTGGCAAATTCTCGCGCAAGCGGTCAAAAACCACAATCGTATCATGGACAGAGTAACCGAGCACAGTCAGAACCGCCGCCACAAACGCAGTGTTAATTTCAATATTATAAAATTTACCCAGAGCGGCAAAAATACCCAAAGTAATTACCGCGTCATGGACTAAGGCAATTAAAGCTGTCGTGCCATACTTCCAGGAAGCGACTGGTTTAGAAACTTTTCTAAAAGCATAAGTGATGTAAAGTAAAATCGCCAATAAAACAAAAAATATGGCATAAAGCGATTTTCTTTTCAGTTCCGCGCCAATTGACGGGCCAACTGAATCAAAACGCAGCTCTTCCAAAGCGCTTTGCCCATTATCGGTCTTGGCTAATTCATTTAATTTGGCTAAAACAGCTTGGTGGGTTTCTTCATCTGTTTGCTGAAAACGGAAAATAATATTACTTTCTTCGACTGGCTGAATAATTAAGCTGCTTAACTTTAAATCGGCTAACTTGCTAGCTAATTCACTCACGACTGGCCGATTAGCTAAAAATTTTACTTCTAGCAAACTGCCGCCAGTGAAATCAATGCCATATTTAAAGCCCCAAACCAATAGAGCCAGGCCGAGAGTTACAAATAATACTCCAGAAAAAGTCAGCCAGATATTTCTCTTTTGAATTATTTTATAATTAGTCATACTTTTTATAAATCCTAATATCTAAATCCTAAATCATAAACAAATTCTAATGACCCAAATCCAAAATCCAAAACAAGATAATTAAAAGTTTGCTATGATTATTTTGTCATGCTGAACTTGCTTGCCCCGTCGAATGACTGGGGATTCAGCATCCAAATTTCTGTCATGCCCCGCAGATGCGGGGCATCCAGAAATACGGACTG
>Ga0210028_1001582_pt1 | contig 19055 bp, 20 predicted proteins | sample CryGeymeta201513_FD_185468 | JGI IMG/M metagenome (GOLD analysis project Ga0210028, IMG submission 185468) | Groundwater microbial communities from Crystal Geyser aquifers in Utah, USA - Crystal Geyser metaG 2015-13 (SPAdes) (version 2) | ecosystem: Environmental > Aquatic > Deep subsurface >...
TTTATCCATCGATATTTTTCTTCTTTTGTTGATTTGGGCATTGTTTTCATATGCCCTCAGATTAACAGAAAAGTGCAATATGTCTGTATACATTACCTTAGGGCTTGACATCAATTTCAAAACGGGATAACATTCAGGTACCAAAGACAATAGGCCGTCCGCCCCTTTGGCGGAAAAGTCCTCCTTCGCGGCGGAAAATAAGCCCTATTTAGGTAAAAAGCCCGAATTTATTAATTTAGGCGGATTCCATGTCTTGGGCATGGATTTTTTAATACTATGCTTACTAAGGAAAAGAAAAAAGAGATTATTGATGGCTTGGCGGACAAGTTGTCCCGCCAGAAAACGGTTGTTTTTTTTGATTACACCGGCCTGAAGGTCAATGACAGCCAAAAATTAAGGGACAAGCTCAGGGAAAAAGGAATTGACTGCCAAGTGAGCCGAAAAACCCTAATTGATTTAGCGTTGGAAAAAGCCGGATTCAAGGAGGTCAAAGTCAAAGAGATGTCCGGACAACCGGCGCTGGCTTTCGGCTATGAAGACGAAATCTTGCCGGCTAAAATTGTCTATGATTTTTCCAGAGAAAACGGCCGGGTCAAAATTTTGTCCGGTTTGGTTAATGGCGAATATCTAGGCAACGAAGCGATTGTCAGTTTGGCCCAATTGCCCTCAAAGCAGGAATTACTGGCTAAACTAATTGGCGGGATATCTTCTTCCTTGTTCGGTTTGAACAATGTTTTGTCCGGTAATTTGAGAAAGTTGATTTATATATTAAAAAACTGTAAGATATAATTTGTGGTTTGTAATTCATAATTTACAGATTACAAGTTGTAAGTTACAAAGCTAAAAATATGACCGAAGAAAAAAAAGAATCTCCAGCCGAAGAAAAATCGTCGGCGAAGGAGAAAAAGGAAGAGAAAAAAGAAACTCCAGCTAAAAAAAAGGAAGAGAAAAAAGAAGCGGCGGCAGAGGTGCCGGAAAAGTTCAAGAAATTAGTTCAGCAAATTGAACAACTGAGCGTTTTGGAATTGGCTGAACTAGTCAAGGTTTTAGAAGAGAAATTTGGCGTTAGCCCGATGGCAATGGCGGTTGCTCCGGCGGCGGGCGGCGCCGCTCCGGCCGGACCGGGCGGGGAAAGCGAAAAAGCCATCGTTGACATTGAACTGAAAAGCGCCGGCGGCCAAAAAATTAATGTGATTAAAATTGTCAAAGAGATTTCCGGCCAGGGATTGAAAGAGGCGAAAGATATGGTTGACGGGGCCCCTAAAATTATCAAACAGGGAGTGGCCAAAGAAGAAGCGGCCGAACTCAAGAAAAGATTAGAAGAGGCTGGCGCGACCGTTGAATTAAAATAGAATTAACTGAGTAAAACTGGGAGCGGCGCTCCCAGTTTTACTTCTACCCTTATGGCCAAAGAAATTTTAGAACAGCTTTTTGACTCTCCGGTAAAGGTTAAACTGCTGAAGTTATTTTTAAGAAACCCGGAAGTATCTTTTGGGCTGAGGGAAATAGTTAAAAAAACGAGAGCTGATAAAATCTCTTGCCGTCGGCAAATCAGTAAATTGGAGGAGATTAAATTTATCAAGTCCAAATTTAAGTCCGGCAGGAAAATATATTCTCTCAATTCCGGATTCGTTTTTTACAACGAATTGAAAACGCTGGTTTTAAAGTCCAGTCCGACATCCAAAAATAAGATATTAAGCCGATTAAAGAATGTCGGCCGGATTAAACTGGCTCTTCTCTCAGGAATTTTTCTTGAATTAGAGAATTCCCGCGCCGATCTTTTAATTGTCGGAGACGGCATTAAGAATAAAAAATTGGCCGGATTCCTGAAGGATTTAGAGTCGGAAGTCGGCAAGGAAATTAACTATGTGGTTTTGACGACAGCTGACTTTAAATATCGCTATAATATGTTTGACCGGTTTATCCGCGATATTTTGGAAAAGCCGCACGAAAAACTGATTAATAGATTGAAATTATAATCGGGCGCATAACTCAGCGGCAGAGTGCTATCCTCACACGATAGAAGTCTCTGGTTCAAATCCAGATGCGCCCATTTTGTTTTATGATTATCATTCCGCACATGTTGGTTGGCGCGGCAATCGGCGTCTATTCAAAGAATATTGAGACGGCTTTTTTATTTGGCCTAGCCAGTCATTACCTGCTTGATTTTTTGCCTCATTGGGAATATTTTACTGAAGCCAAAGTTTCAAAGATAAGCGACGCCTTAAAAATATTAGCCGATTTTTTTATCGGTCTGGCGCTGGTTTCGCTTTTGCTTTGGGACAGTCCCGGGAAAATAATTATTGCCGGCGCCATTTTTGGTTCGCTTTTGCCCGATGTTTTGTGCTTCTTATCCAATATGTACGATGGGTTTGGTTCAAAGATTCTGAGGGTTCATTTTAATTTTCATTACCAACTTCACTATTTCAAAGACCTTTCCTTTTGGCCGGGTTTGCCAGCGGCCCTGATAGTAATAATAGCGTCTGTTTTTTTGATTTGGGGATAAATTGTGGAGAAAAAATAAGGATTTTTATGGCAGTGGCTTATCCAAGCCATTTTTTTGTTTTCGTTCTTTTCAAAAATAAGAATTTTTAGTGTTTGACAGGGGAGGTCCGGTGGAATATAATAGTTGTTAAGTAGAGAGTTGTGGATAAATGTGGGGATAAGTAAGCGGAACTGTGGATAACTTAATATGTTTATCGGAGAGTATTGCCACAATATAGACACTAAAAAGAGATTGGCTGTCCCGGCCAAATTTCGCGCTGATTTGGGTAAGAAAGCGGTTTTAACCAGGGGACTTGATAATTGTCTTTATCTTTATCCATTAAAGGAATGGGAAAAATTAGCCGAAAAACTGGCCCGATTGCCGATTACCCGCTCTGACAGCCGGGCCTTTGTCCGTTTAATGCTGGCCGGGGCGATGGATGTGTCTTTAGATCGGTTGGGCAGGATTCTTGTGCCGGACTATTTAAAAGAATATGCCGGTTTAGACAAAAAGGTGGCGATTGCCGGATTATATAATCGGATTGAAATCTGGGATGAAAAGAAATGGAATGTTTACAAAAAAGAAACCAGTCAAGCGGCGGAAGCCATCGCGGAAAAAATGAACGAATTAGGAATCTGAAAATCGAAATGAGCAAGGAAATGAAAATTCATTTTCAATTTCCGAGCGAATGAGATTTCCTTAATGGCAATGCGCCATCAACCAGTTCTTAAAAACGAGGTCTTAGAATATCTCAAACCAACGCCCGGAGAAAATTTCATTGATTGCACCTTTGGATTCGGCGGTCATTCTTTCGCGATATTGGAAAAAATCAAGCCCGACGGCAAAGTGCTCGGAATTGAAGCGGACGAGAAAGAAATAGAAATTTTGGAGAAAGGCGGATTAAACGAGAGATTGGTTTTGGTCCGGGGAAATTTTTCCGATTTAAGGAAAATCGCGCAAGAGAATAATTTTTCGCCGGTTAATGGGATTTTGTTTGACCTGGGGTTTTCTTCTTGGCAGATAGAAGCCAGCGGCCGAGGGTTTTCTTTTCAAAAAGACGAACCCTTGGATATGCGGCTGGACACCCGGGCCTTAATGACGGCAAAACAAATAGTCAATTCTTGGCCGAAGGAAAAGTTGGCGGAAATTTTCAGAGAAAACGGAGAAGAAAGATACGCTCTTAGAATCGCTGATTTGATTTATCAATCCAGAAGAAGGAAAGAAATTGAAACCACCAGCCAGTTGGTTGAGATAATCAGAAAAGCGGTTCCGTTTGCCTACCAAAGAAGAAAAATCCCCCGAAGCGGCAAGCCCCAAGGGGGCAAGCATTTTGCCACCAAAACCTTTCAGGCGCTGCGGATAGCGGTCAACGACGAATTGGGCAATTTGGAAAAAGCGCTTCCTCAAGCGCTGGAGTTATTAGAGAAGGGCGGCCGTTTGGCGGTAATTTCTTTCCAGTCATTGGAGGACCGTTTGGCGAAAAATTTTTTAAGAGAAGAAAAAAGGAAAAATACTTTAAAAATATTAACCCCAAAGCCGGTTAGACCGTCATTGGAGGAAATAAGGGAAAATCCTCGCAGTCGGAGCGCTAAAATGAGGTCGGCCGTCAAAATTTAACATGTTCAATTGCCATAGCCGAAATTTAAATATCTTTTGCAAACCGAATCATAACCGCGGCCTGGTGGCTTTAAATTGGCTGATTGTTTTTTCTTCGGTCGGCCTAATTTTATTTTATCTGATTCAGACAAACAGTTTGGTGGATTATAGCTATAGAATCAGGGAGCAAAAAAAACTAATCAGCGAATTGGAAGAAAAGAATCATAGTTTAGAAATGGAAATTGTCCGCCGGCAATCGCCGTTTAGTTTAGAAGAAGCGATAAAGCCGTTGGGTTTAGTTGAGATGAAAGACGCTGTTTATTTAAGTTGGGAAAAGGAAGTCGCTGCTATTAAAAAATGATTTTTTATGAGGAACGACTGGCGGATATATCTCTTTTTTGTTTTTGTTTTTTTTATTGGGAGCGGGGTTTTAGCCCGTTTATTTTCTCTCCAGATATTGGATTATAACCATTATAGCGCCTTGGCGCAGGACCAGCATCAAATTTATCAGGAGATTTTTCCCCAAAGAGGAGAGATATTTATTCAGGATTTATCAATCAAAAAAAGAACCGGCCAGGACTACTATTATCCTTTGGCGGTTAATAAAGAGTTTTATCAGGTTTATCTTGTTCCTAAAAATATTCCCGAAGAAAACAGAGAGGCGCTGGCCGATAAATTATCTTTAATTCTTGATTTAGACAAAGATGTTATTTTACAAAGAATGAATAAGCCAGATGATCCTTACGAGCCCTTAAAGCATAAAGTTGAGAAAGAAATCACCGAGCAAATCAAGAACTTGGAGGATGAAGGGGTGGGAATTTCTTCCGAGATCTGGCGATATTATCCGAATGATAGTTTAGCCGGTCATATCACCGGATTTGTCGGAATGGACGATAACGGCAAGATTGGCCAATACGGCCTAGAAGGTTATTATGAAAACGAACTAAAGGGGAAAGACGGCTTTATTGCCGGAGAAAAGGACACCGCCGGATATTGGATTCCTTCTCTAGGGCAGGAGTTTAAACCGGCGGAAGACGGCGCCGATCTGGTTTTAACCATAGACCAGAACATCCAGTTTAGGGCGGAAAAAGAACTGAATGAATTGTTGGAGAAGTGGCAGGCGACCAGCGGCGATATCATCGCGATGAATCCCAAGACCGGGGCTATCCTGGCTATGGCTAGCCGCCCGGTTTTTAATCCGAACGAGTATAAGAAAGAAAAAAATACCGATGTATTTTTAAACCCTGGCATCCAAAAGGTCTATGAGTTAGGTTCTATTTTCAAACCGATTACCATGGCCATTGGTCTGGATACCGGCAAAGTCCGACCGGAGACAACCTATTACGACGAAGGCCGGATTCAGATAAAAGGCAGTTTTATCGGCAATGCTGACGGCAAGTCTTACGGCGAACAAACCATGATGCAGGTCTTGGAGAAATCAATCAATACCGGAGCGGTTTTTGTCCAGCAGACGGCGGGAGAAAGTGCTTTTCAGGATTATGTTCAAAAATTCGGTTTTGGTCAGCCAACAGGAGTGGATCTGGTCGGCGAAGTCGGAGGCGACATTTCCAATCTATTTAGCGGTCGAGAAATAAATTTAGCCACGATCTCATTTGGTCAGGGTATCGCCGTCACGCCGCTGGAAATGATTAACGCTATTGCCGCCGTTGCCAACGAAGGGAAATTAATGCGTCCGTATTTAGTTGAGAAAAAAATTTGGCCCGATGGCAAAAAAGAAGTCGTCCAACCAAAGGAAATCAGACGGGTAATTTCTTCCGAGACGGCAGGGAAACTGACCAAGATGCTCGTAAGCGTAGTCGATAATGGACATGCCAAATCAGCTAAGGTCTCTGGCTATAGCATTGCGGGAAAAACCGGCACAGCCCAGGTTCCCGACCCGGAAAAAGGCGGGTATTCGGAAGGCACCATTCATAGTTTTGTCGGGTTCGCGCCGGCCTTTAACCCTGAGTTTGTTATTTTGATAAAAATGGACCAGCCGCAAGGAATTCGTTTTGCCGAAAGTTCGGTCGTTCCGGTCTTCAAAAAATTAGCCAGTTATTTGTTTGGCTATTTGGAAATACCGCCGCAATAAGTTTAAGATATTACCAATCTTATGAAAAGAATTTTACAATATATTTTAAGGATATTTTCTAAAATTATTTTACGGAAATACAAGCCGGAAATCGTCGCGATTACCGGCAGTGTCGGAAAAACCAGCGCCAAAGAAGCAATTTATCAGGTTTTAGGAAAATATTTCCGGGTGCGGAGCAACAAGAGAAACTACAACAATGAAATCGGGGTGCCGCTGACTATTTTAGGCATTGAGGGCGGCGGTGGCTCTTTTTTGCTTTGGGCGAAGGTTTTTTTAAGGGCAATCAGGATAATTATTTCAGGCCGGGACTATCCCGAGATTTTAGTCCTGGAAATGGGCGTTGACCGGCCGGGCGACATGGCCTATTTGACCGGTTTTGTGCCGGTGGACGCGGCGGTGATTACCGCTATCGGCGAATTTCCCACCCATTTGGAATTTTTTCCCGAAAAAGATGAATTGATCGGAGAAAAATCAATTTTAGCCAAGTCGGTCGTCAAAGAAGGCCTGGTTGTTTTAAATTACGACGATATCAGCGTCAGAATGATGGCTGACGGGCTTCCCGAAGGGATAAAAACAATAACTTATGGATTTGGCGAAGGAGCCAGTATCCAAATATCCAATTACAATTTTTACTTGTCTGATTTGGACAAAGGTGATTACGGCGCCACTTTCAAACTTGAGTACGAGGGAAGTATCGTGCCTTTCAGGGTTGAAAAGATGATAGGAAAACAACAGGTTTTTGCCGTGGCGGCGGCGGCAGGAGTAGGGATGGGTTTTGGACTTAATTTAGTTGAAATTTCCAACGCTTTTAAGAAAATGTTTAATTTGCCCGGCCGAACCAATTTAATTAAGGGAATAAAAAAGAGTTGGGTTATTGACGATACTTATAACGCTTCTCCCTTGGCAACCATCGCTGCTTTGGGAATTTTGGAAGAAATCTATTTGACGGCGGACAAGCCAGCCGCGAGAAAAATTGCGGTTTTGGGCGATATGCTGGAGCTGGGCAAAGACATGGAAGTCGCGCACCGTCAGGTCGGCCAGAAAGCCGCCGGCGTTGCCAGCTTGATTTTTACCGTTGGCGGCAGAGCGCGCTTTATCGCCGACGAAGCGATAAAAAGCGGTTTTAACAAAGAAAATGTTTTTGAATTTGATGAACCGTCAGCGGCGGCTTTGAAATTACAGGAAGAATTAAAGCCGGAGGATATTGTCTTAATCAAGGGGTCGCGCTCAATACATATGGAAAAGGCGGTCAAAGAAATTATGGCTGAACCGGGGAAAGCTGATGAATTACTGGTTAAAAACGGCTTTTAGTGGACAGAACCGCAGAATTGTGTTTAAAATATAAATAGAGAGCGCTTTCGGCCCCATCGTCTAGCGGTTAGGACGCCAGGTTCTCAGCCTGGTAACCGGGGTTCGATTCCCCGTGGGGCTACTGGAAAGGGGGTGAGAATAATGAAAGAAAAATTGATTGGCAAAATTACTCACTACTTCACCAATATCGGAGTGGCGGTAGTTGAGATTACGGCCGCCGGCCTAAAAGCGGGCGACAAAATTCATATCAAGGGCGCGACGAACGATTTTGAGCAGGCAGTCGATTCAATGCAGGTTGAGCATGAAAACGTTGACAAAGCCAAAAAGGGAGAATCAGTCGGACTGAAAGTTAAGCAACCCGTCCGTGAAGGCGACGAAGTTTTTAAAATTGAATAAAAGGGTCTCTACCCAAAAGAGATATGGTTTATGAAAAGAAAAAAGCCAGGGCCTTGGCACTTTTGTCGGGTGGCTTGGATTCTATTTTAGCAATCAGAATTTTACAAGTTCAGGGAATTAAAATAACTGGCTTGACTTTTGTCAGTTATTTTTTTAATTCAAAAGCGGCCGAAAAAGCGGCTAAAGGACTAAAAATTAAATTAAAAATTACGGATTTTTCAGACGAGCACTTGGGAATTGTCAAAAGACCTTGTTATGGATACGGCCGAGCGGTTAATCCGTGCATTGATTGCCACCTTTTAATGCTTAAAAAAGCCGGAGAGATAATGGCCAAAGACGGCTACGACTTTGTCGCCACCGGTGAAGTTTTGGGCGAACGACCAATGTCACAAAACAAGTCGGCGCTTCAGTTGATTGAAAAAGAGTCCGGTCTAAAAGGATATTTATTAAGGCCGTTATCGGCTAAACTGCTCGAGCCGACCGTAGTTGAAAAAAGCGGCTTGGTTGACCGAGAAAAACTTTTGGATATTTCCGGCCGCAGCCGAAAAAGGCAAATGGAATTAGCCCGAGAATGGGGGATTAGGGATTATCCGACGCCGGCCGGCGGTTGCCTTTTGACTGATATCCAATTTGGCGGACGATTTAAGGATATGGCGGGAAAATGGTCGGACTTTGGCGGTAATGACGCCCGGCTATTAAAATTCGGCCGACATTTTTGGGAGAAAGATGATTTAATCGTCGTCGGGAGAAATAAAGAGGAAAACGAAGAAATTAAAAAACTTTCCTTCAAAGACGATGTTTTAATCGAGCCAAAGGAATTTCCCGGCCCGACAATTTTAGTCAGGGGGAAAAATAAGATTTCGGAAAAAAGTTTGCTCAAGGCGAAAGAACTAATGTTTAAATATTCGCCGAAAGCGAGAATAAAGTAATGCCTTATTTTTCGTACGCTCAAATACACTTCGGACCGATTACCCTTTATACCTGGGGATTATTTATTGGCCTAGCGTTTCTGGCCGGCTACGGGTATTTTTTTAAAGAAGCCAAAAAGCAGGGAATGGAAGAGAATAAAATTTTGGGACTGGCTTTGACGCTTTTTTTTGGCGCCATTATCGGCTCGCGGCTAGGATATGTCGCGCAATTTCCGGCGCGGTATTTTTCCGGCCCCGGCGAGATTTTTGAATTTACCGCCGGCGGACTGACATTTTACGGCGGGCTTTTAGGAGCCGTAATTTTCGGCTGGCTGTATCTAAGGAGAAGTAAACCCCAAGGGAGCAAGCCCCAAGGGGGCAAGTTAGACCTTTTAAAAACCGCCGATCTGCTGGCGCCGGCCGCCGCCATCGGGATTTTTATCGGTCGCATCGGTTGTTTTCTGATTAACGACCATCAGGGCGCGCCGGCCAATCTGCCCTGGGCAATCCGTTGGCTAGACGGAATCTCCCGCCATCCAGTGGCGCTGTATTTGTCTCTGAACGGCTTGATTCTATTTCTAATTCTTTTATTTTTAAAACCCAAACTCAAAAAGCCCGGGCAGTTGGCTTTTATCTTTCTGACTTATTACGCCGCCAGCCGGTTTTTGCTTGATTTTACCCGCGCCAGCGGCACAGCCCTGTCCGACCCGCATTATTTGAATTTGACCTTCAGCCAGTGGGCGAGTTTAGCTATTTTAATTGCTATCCTATTTCATCTTAAAAAAAGAAGGCAGGTTTAGTCCTGCCAAAGGCGGGTAGGCGTTTAGTAGGCGGAGCTGACAAAAAAATCGCTAAGCAAGCGGTTTTTTAGTATAATAGGATGTAGGCAGAAAGAAGGGTTTAAAATGGAAATTAAAACATCAAAATTTGTCAAAGGCATTATTGGAACAGACAAGATATTAGAAGACGGGAAACCGCAAATAGTCTTTATCGGCAGGTCTAATGTCGGCAAGTCAAGCGTTATCAATTCACTGGCTAAGAGAAACAATCTAGTAAAGTCAGGGTCTAGGCCTGGAAAAACCCAACAGATTAATTTCTTTTTAATTAACGAAAAAGTATATTTTGTTGATCTGCCCGGTTATGGTTTTATTACCGCGTCTCTTGAACGAAAAGAGAAAATTAGGAAAATGATTCTTTGGTATCTGTTTTATTCTGAAGTTAAATTTAAAAAAGTAGTCCTGATTATTGATGCTTTGACTGGGCCGAGCGAATTTGATAAAGAAATATTGGGCTTATTGAATAAAAACGAATACCCAATTATCTTAGTAGCCAATAAAATTGACAAATTGAAAAAAAATAAACTAACTGGCCGGTTAAAAGTTCTTCAAGAAGAAACTGGCCATAATGAAATTATTCTTTATTCAGCTAAAACTAAAAAGGGCCGAGATGAACTTTTGGCCAAAATTTTTATTGGTAGGTAGGGTTCCGATAGAAACCGCTTAACCACGAGGCGGTTTTTTGTTTTCAACAGAGCGGGGTTTTGGGGTTTGTCTGTTTCTGTTATAATAAAAAGATGGACAAGAAATGGCACAGTTTGCCGGCGACAGAGGTATTTAGGGAATTGGATTCCGGCGTTGACGGAATCAGCCAAAAAGCCGCCGATGAGCGGCTGAAAAAATTTGGCCCGAACCGGATTCCCGAGGACAGGCCGGCCTCAAAAGCAAGGATATTTTTAGAGCAACTCAAAAGTCCCCTGGTTTATGTTTTAGTCATTGCCGGCGGGATAACTCTTTTTCTCGGAGAATATTCCGATACAGTTATTATTTTCGGCGCCGTTGTTTTGAATACTATTGTCGGCTATTTTCAGGACGCCAAAGCCAACCGCGCTTTAAGCAAATTAAAAAAGGTTTTGCAGGCGAAAATAATTGTTTTTCGGAATGGCAATAAAAAAGAAGTTTTACAGAGCGAGGTTGTCCCGGGCGACGCCGTTTTTTTGCGAACAGGAGGAAAGGTTCCGGCTGACGGCCGGATTATTGAGGTGCACAACTTGAAAATTAACGAGTCGTCTTTAACTGGGGAATGGCTGGCTTCTGACAAAAAAACCAAGATACTGCCTGAGGAAACGGCTTTAGCGGACAGGGACAACATCGCTTTTATGGGAACGGCGGTGGAAAGCGGCTGGGGCAAGGCCGTCGTTTTTAATACCGGCGCCAAAACGGAAATCGGACGGCTGGCCGAAACCATTAAAAAGGCAGAAGAAAGAAAGACGCCGCACCAGAGAAAACTGTCTCGTTTCAGCCAGATTATCGGGTTAGTTATTGTTATTATCTCATCGGCGATTTTTATACAAGGGATGCTGACTGGAGAAAGATTTATTGAAATATTTGCCACCTCCATCGCTATCGCGGTGGCGGCGATTCCGGAGGGCTTGCCAATGGCGATGACAGTGATTTTAGCGCTGGGCATGCAAAGGATTCTAAAAAAGAAAGGGCTGGTCAGAAAATTGGCTTCGGCCGAGACATTAGGAAGCGCTTCAGTGATTTTAACCGACAAAACCGGCACGCTGACTGAAGCCAAAATGGAAGTCGCCGGCGTCTATGCCGGCGGCAAAGAACTGCTTAGCAACGGTTCCGGCTTTGCCAAAAAGATTGACCGAAAGAGCAACGAGTCGTATGTCAGGGCGCTTAGAATCGCGGCTATGTGCAGCGAGGCCTTTATTGAAAATCTGGACGAACCGGCTAAAAGACGGATTATTCGCGGCCGGCCGACCGAAAAAGCGCTTCTTTTGGCCGGCGTTCAGGCCGGGTTTTCCCCCAAAGAATTATCAAAGGAAGAGCCACTCTTAGACCAGCTGCTTTTTGATCCGACTTATAAGTACTCAATGAGTTTGCGCCGGGCAAAAGGCCTGCCCGACGGCTCGCCCCGATTCGGCGAAACGGGCAAGGCGGGCGAGAATGTTTTGTACGTTCTCGGCTTGCCAGAAATCATTTTATCCGCCTCAACGCGCGTTGACAACGATGGCGACTGCCGCAAGTTGCTTTTGGCCGATTACCAAGAAATTAAAGATAAAATAGACGAGGTGACCGGCGACGGATTAAGAGCGATTGCGGTTGGGTATAAAATTGTTCGGGGGGACAAAATTACTCAAGGAGGAAGCAACGGAAAATTGAGCGGCTTGGTTTTTGTCGGGTTTTTCTCCATACACGACCCGATTAGAAACGGGGCAAAAGAAATGATTGACACTTGCCGTCGGGCGGGAATGAGGCTGATTATCGTTACCGGCGACCATAAATTAACCGCTAAAGCGGTGGCTTCAAAACTTGGGTTCAAAACCGAAAAAAACAATATCTTAGAAGGGAAGGACTTGGAGAATATGACCGAAGAAGAATTTAACCGGAAGTTGGAAGATATTGAGGTTTTCGCCCGGGTGGAACCGGCGCAAAAATTAAAGATAGTCCAGGCCTGGCAAAGGAAAGGAGAGGTGGTTGCTATGACCGGCGATGGCATCAACGACGCTCCGGCCATAAAACAGGCCGATATCGGCGTGGCGCTCGGCTCGGGCACCGATGTGGCCAAGGAAGTTTCCGATTTGGTCCTTCTAACCGATAATTTTAAAGTCATCGTGGCGGCGGTGGAAGCCGGCCGGACGATTATTGATAATATCAGAAAAGTTATCGTTTATCTTCTTTCAGACAGTTTTACCGAGGTTATTTTAGTTAGCGCCAGTTTGTTTTTTGGCTGGCCGCTGCCGATTTTGGCCGGCCAGATTTTGTGGGTCAATCTGATAGAGGACGGGCCGATGAGTATTTCTTTAGGTTTTGAGAAAAAAGAAAAAGACATTATGAAGCAAAAACCAAAGGATTACTCTTCCTCGCTCTTTACCGGAGAGATGAGGGTCTTGATTTTTATTATCGGCATTATCACCGATTTATTTTTGCTCGGGCTGTTTTTCTGGTTGTTAAAGTATTCCGGCTATGGCATCGCTCATATCCGGACGGTAGTTTTTGCCGGCCTGACAATTGATTCTCTTTTCTATATTTTTTCCTGCAAAAGTTTAAGAAGAAGCGTCTGGCAAATAAAATTCTTTTCCAATAAATTTTTGCTGGCTTTTTGGGTCCTGGGCGCCGGGATGCTTTTACTGGCGATTTATCTACCTTTTCTGCGGGAAATCTTGAAGACCGCGCCGCTTACTTTGTTTGATTGGCAATTAGTTTTAGGGCTTGGATTTGCTCATATTTTTCTTATTGAACTGACTAAATATTATTTTATTACGCGGTCAGCCGCTAAATACTATTCTATATGATAACGCATATTTTTGTTTTTGTTCTCTCGTTTTCTATTTTAATTTATTCCAGCAAGTGGTTGGTCAAGTCGTTGGCGAGGGTTGCTCGCCTGTTGGGCTGGAAAGAATTTGTCGTGGCGTTTTTCACTATGGCTTTGGCTAGTTCAATTCCAAACTTATCGGTTGGAATCAGTTCAGCTCTGCATAATATTCCCTCTTTGGCTTTTGGCGAAATTGTCGGAAACAATATTATTGATTTGACTCTGGCGGTGGCGCTGGCGGTAGTTATTTCAAAAAGGGGCTTAAGATTGCCCAGCCAGACGGTCCAAACCAGCGGGCTTTTTACCATTTTTGTGGCGGTTTTGCCGCCACTGATGGCTTTTGACGGCGGGATTGGCCGGGGCGACGGAACGATACTGATTTTGGTTTTTCTTATTTATATTTTTTGGCTTTTTAGCAAAAAGGACCGCTTTAGCAAAATTTATAACCGCGGCGCCAAGAAATTTCGGCTGAAAAAGTTTTTCAAAAATCTTTTCATCATGCTAGCGGCGGTTTTCCTGCTAATAGCGGCGGCGGAAGGCATTGTCCGGTCGGCGACATATTTTTCGGAATCGCTGAATGTTCCACTGGTTCTGATCGGAGTTTTGGTCGTTGGGATGGGCAATGCCCTGCCAGAAATTTTTTTCAGCGTTCAGGCGGCCAGAAAAGGCGAGGACTGGGTGGTTATCGGCGACTTAATGGGTTCGGTCATTATCACTGCCACTTTGGTCCTGGGACTAGTGGCTCTAATCCGACCGATAATGATTGACAATATCGCTCCCTTTGCCGTTGCCCGTTTGTTTTTGGTTGTTTCAGCCGTCTTTTTCCTGCTTTTTCTACGGACAGAGAAAAAAATCACCAAGAAAGAAGCTGTCTTTTTATTTTTGCTTTTTGCCGCTTTTGTCGCGGCAGAAATTATATTTCTATAATTAAGAGGTGAGATTGAATGCCGCCGCCGCCGGGCGTTGCTTTTTTGCGCGGTTTCGGCTAAGATTGATTTATGGAGTACGTGATTCTTTTAATGCTGGTTATTTTGGTCGTTGGTCTGGGGCTGCTCTTTTTTTTATTACTCCGCCGGAAACCGGAAGCCAAGGACAACCAACCGCTTTTGATGCTCCAGCAGCAGCTGAATCAACTAAGCCAAGTTTTAGATAGTAAGTTGTCGGAATCAACCAAGGCGATTCAATCGCAATTCGGAGAAAGTTTTAAGATTATCAGAAACGTGACAGAGAAGTTAACGCGGCTTGATGAAACCAATAAACAGGTGGTGGGGTTCGCCGACCAACTTAAAAATCTTCAGGATATTTTGAAAAATCCCAAACAACGTGGCATTTTGGGGGAATACTATTTAGAAACAGTCCTAAAAAATGTCTTGCCGCCCGGTTCTTATAAAATGCAGTACTCCTTCAAGGACGGAACCATAGTTGACGCGGCGGTTTTTATTGATAAACAGATTATCCCGATTGATTCAAAGTTTAGTTTGGAAAACTATAACAGGATCTTGGACAGCCGGAGCCCGGAAGAGAAAAAAAAATACGAATCTGCTTTTGTCAACGACCTGAAGTTTAGAATTGATGAAACCTCAAAATATGTCAAACCAGAGGAGAAGACAATGGATTTCGCTTTTATGTTTATTCCTTCCGAGGCGGTTTATTACGACCTGTTGATTAATAAAGTGGGAGCGGTGACAGATGACGCTAACAATCTGGTTTCTTACGCAGTTAAAAAAAAGGTAATAATTGTTTCTCCGACTTCTTTTCTCGCTTATTTACAGACCGTTTTACAGGGGCTGAGAAGACAGAAGATTTCGGAACAGGCCATGGGGATAATAAAAGAGGTAGAAAGATTAGGGAAGCATATGGGAACGTATAGCCAGCAGATGAAAAAATTGGGAAGCCACTTGACAACGACGGTAAATAGTTATAACAAAGCAAGTAAGGAACTTAAAAAAGTTGATAAAGACGTAGTTAAAATCACCGAGGGAAAACCGCAGATAAAAATAGAGGAAGTGGAAAAACCATTATTAGAAGAATAAATTAAATAAAACTATGTTCGCAGTCATAAAAACAGGCGGAAAACAGTATCTGGTTTCCGCCGGAGACAAAATCAAAGTGGAAAAGTTGGACGCCGCCGAAGGCAAGGATGTTGTCTTTGACGAAGTTTTGCTCGTTGCCGGCGACAAAACCACGGAGATTGGAACGCCACTGGTCAAGGGCGCCAAAGTTAAGGGCAAAATCATCAAACAAGGACGGGCTAAAAAAGTGATTATCTTTAGGTATAAGCCCAAGAAAAGACAGCAAAAGAAAAAAGGGCACCGGCAGCCCTTTAGCGAAGTTGAAATAACGGAGATCTTACTTTCGGCTCAGAAGAGCGTTGGTTAGAGTGTTTTCATCAATATATTCTAAGTCGGAACCGACCGACAAGCCGCGTCCCAAGCGGCTGGTTTTGATTTTGAACGGCCTTAACAGCCGTTCAATGTAAAGAGTGGTGGTATCGCCTTCGGTGGTTGGACTTAAAGCGAAGATGACTTCGGCAATTTTAGGTTCGGCGACTTTAAGCCGTTCAATTAATTCTTTGATTTTCAGTTTTTCCGGCCCGGCGCCATTGCCCGGAGAAATCAATCCGCCCAAGACATGATAAAGGCCGTGATAATATCCGGTTTTTTCAAGAGGAATGATATTTAAAACATTTTCTACCAAACAGACGGTCTGTCGGTCTCTTTTGAGGTCTTGACAGATAGGGCAGAAATTCTGGTCCTTTTCTGTTAAATTAAAACATTGCTGACAGAGTTGGGTCTCGCTTTTGAGCGTTTTAATGACGGAGGAAAGGTTGTCCAGTTCGCTTTGGTCGCGATTCAAGAGATGCAAAACCAGCCGGGTGGCGGCGCGCGGGCCGATTTCGGGCAGTTTGGATAATTCGCTGATTAATTTTTTGATTGATGACGGAAACATGAGCTAATAAAGCTGACTTTCTACTCTTCAAAATGTCTCTCTAAATTTCTAAAACTGGCTTGGCTTTCGTTAAAATATAGTTCAACTTTGCCGGTTGGACCATTGCGATGTTTGGCGATATAAATATCGGCGATATTTTTGCGGTCGGTATTGGGTCTGTCTTTGTCTTCGCGGTAGATAAAAAGGACGACGTCGCTGTCTTGCTCCAGCCCGCCGCTTTCGCGCAGGTCGGAAAGCTTCGGAATGGCGGGAGAGCGGGATTCAACGGCGCGGGAGAGTTGCGACAAGGCCAAAACCGGGACATTAATTTCGCGCGCCAGTCCCTTTAAGCTGCGCGAGATTTCCGACATTTGCTGGACGGGCGAGCTGAAATAATTGCTGGGTTGGACCAACTGAAGATAATCAATAATAATTAGCGATAAATCCCGGTCGACTTTAAACCGGCGCGCCATCGTTCTCATCTGAAGAATGGTCGGGGAAGGGGTGTCGTCGATAAAAATCGGGGCGGAGGACAACTCGTCTAACGCCCGCTGGATTTTTTCAAAATCGTTGTTTGGTCCATCGCCGGACAGCCGGCCAGTCCTCATTTTCCAGGAATCAATGCCGGCCTGGGCGCAGATGAGGCGGTCAACCAACTGCTCTTTGGACATTTCTATGCTGAAAATCGCTACTGGCAGTTTTTCTTTGGCCGAGACATGACGGACGATATCAAGCGCCAGCGAGGTTTTACCCAGAGATGGCCGGGCGCCCAGAAGAATCAGGTCTGATTTTTGAAATCCGGAAAGGATATTGTCCAAATCGGCAAAGCCGGTGGGGACGCCCCGAGTGGATTCCTCGCCGCGATGGAGTCTATCTATTCTTTCAAAGGCGTCAGCCAAGGTGTCTTTGACTTGGATAAATTTTTGGCCGAGCGTTTTTTGCGAGACGGAAAAAATTTTCTGTTCGGCGGCGTCAATCAGGTCTTCAACATTGTCCGGTTCCTGAAAACTAAGCTGGTTGATTTCTTCGGAAATTACGATGAGATCGCGAAGAGATTTTTTGTTTTTAACAATCTTGGCGTAGTGAACAATATGGCCGGCGGTCGGGACGGAATTAACCAATTCGCTCAAATAGCCGGCGCCGCCAATTTTTTTGAGCTTCTTTTTTTCTTCCAATCGGTTGGTCAAACTCAATAAATCAATCGGTTCGGTTTTTTCATACAACTCCAACATAACCTGATAGATGTCGGCGTGGATGCCGCGGTAAAAATCTTCCGGCTTCAAAAAGTCCACAATTTTTATAATTGCTTCCTTGTCCAGCATCAGTGAGCCGAGCACCGATTGCTCGGCTTCAATATTTTGCGGCGGCAGGCGCCCTTCGATTTTTTTGACAATTTCTTTGTCCATACAAAAAAGAGGATTTCACCTCCATTATATGTTTAAACAAAAATATTTCAAAGAGTGGAAATTGTGGCTATCTTGGGGATAGTTTCGGTCCTTGGGCGGTGTCTTCTATTTGATATCCTTGCCGTTCAATTTCTTTTCTGATTTCATCGGCTTCTGACCAGTTTTCTTTTCTTCTGGCTTTTTCTCTTTTTTCAGCTAGGTCTTTGAGCCACTGGGGAATTTCAATCTTTTCTAATTTATCCAATCCAAGCCCTAGGACCTCGTCAAAATTTAAAAGAGTCGCTAGTTTATCCTGATTATTCAAATCGGATTTCAAAAGATTTTGGGCGACCGCCAGCGCCTGGGGCAGATTGAAGTCGTCGGATATTTTGGCAATAAAGTCATTTTGCCATTTCTGATCTATTTGGCCGGCCTCATCTCCGAGTTCTTTAACTTGAGAAATTAACCGAGCAAAGCCGTTTTGGGCCGCCGTCATTATTTCCCAGGTGAAATTCTGCTTAGAGCGGTAATGGGCCTGTAAAAAAAGATAGCGGAGCGCCAAATGAGAAAATCCTTTGGCTTTGACTTCCGCCAGCGTATAGCCGGCGCCGGCCGACTTGGACATTTTTTTATTGTTGGCCAGCAGATGCTCGTTATGAAGCCAGTAGTTGACAAATTTGACGCCGTTGGCGGCTTCGGACTGAGCGATTTCATTGGTATGGTGAACGGGGATATGTTCTCTGCCGCCCATGTGGATATCAATGGTTTCGCCCAAGAATTTCTTGCTCATGACCGAACACTCAATGTGCCAGCCGGGAAAGCCCTCGCCGTTTTTAACCAAGGATGATTGGAAAGGGGATGGCCAATACTGCAAAGCGTTTTGGTGCTGGCCGGCTTTGAAAAACCAAAGAGCAAAATCAGCCGGATGTTTCTTTTGCTGGTCGTCAATTTTTCCTTTGCCGCCGCCTTTGATTTGCTCTTCTATTTTTTGACCGGAGAGCCGGGTGTAATTTTTGGCTTTGGAAACATCGAAATAGACAGCCAAGTCGGTAGGGTAGGCATAACCTTTATCTGATAAAGTTTGGATCATGTCAATCATTTCCCGGACACATTCGGTTGCTCTTGGTTTGGCAGTCGGTTCCAGCATATTTAAGTCCTTGGCATCCTGCTCGTAAATTGCGATGTATTTGTTGGCGATTTCTTGAGGGGACAGATTTTCTTTCCGGGCGGCCTGTTCAATTTTATCTTCGCCGGCATCGGCGTCGCCCAAGTTATCGCCAGTCAGGTGTCCGACATCGGTGTAGTTTCGGACCGATTTGACTTCGTAGCCGAGATAACGGAGAGTTCGGACAACAGTGTCAGCGCAAAACAGTCCGCGCAGATTGCCAATATGCTGAGTCCAGTAAACCGTCGGGCCGCAGTAATACAAACTAACCTTGCCTTTTTTAAGCGGTTTGAAAATTTCTTTTCGGCGGACGAGAGTATTGTAGAGTTTTAGAGCCATTTTTCTTTTTGGAAAAAATAATCATTGCTACGGCGACAATAATCATATTCAATTTTACCATCTCGGCTATAGTTTGACAACTTTTAAAAAAGTGATAGAATGGAAATATCAAACTAACAGCAAAATG
>Ga0210028_1001634_pt1 | contig 18707 bp, 10 predicted proteins | sample CryGeymeta201513_FD_185468 | JGI IMG/M metagenome (GOLD analysis project Ga0210028, IMG submission 185468) | Groundwater microbial communities from Crystal Geyser aquifers in Utah, USA - Crystal Geyser metaG 2015-13 (SPAdes) (version 2) | ecosystem: Environmental > Aquatic > Deep subsurface >...
CGAAATTCCTTGTTCGATATTCATTATTCATTTTTTCCTTTAGCTTTTTTCACAAGCAGGGTCTTGGGAAAAACGTAGTACCTTATCAGTAAAGTTCGCATAATATTTGGCAGAATATTAACTTGATAAATAAAGCGAAAGAATGACTGAATGAAAATGAATGGATGAATGTTTTTCATTCAACCATACAGCCATTCAATCATTCTAATGTGCTAAATTGGTTCTGGCTTGTCCAGGTTAGGAATTAGGAATGAAAACAATGACTAAATACAAATGCGTAAGACATACTTCCGTCTGTTAAAAAGTTTAAGAAAGAAAGATTAATGCGTACAATAAATTATCATCAAAGAATATTTAAAGAAGAAGCTGAAAGTAAAAAAGAAAGCTTAGGCAAACGACCTGACTGGTTAAAAGTTCGTTTGCCTATCGGCGAGAATTTTAGCGATCTTAAAAACTTAATGCGCGATAAAAATCTTAACACGGTTTGCGAGGAAGCAAGATGTCCAAATATCGGCGAATGTTGGAATCATCGAACTGCAACATTTATGATTCTCGGCGATACGTGTACCCGAAGCTGCGGTTTCTGCAATATCAAAGTTGGCATTCCCAACACGCTTGATCTTGATGAACCTCTCCGTGTTGCCGAAGCGGTTGCTAAGTTGCAGCTCCGGCATGTCGTCATCACTTCTGTTGACCGTGATGAATTGAAAGACGGTGGCTCTTCGATATTTGTCGAAACGATTCGCTTGATACGCGAACAAATTCCTTCTTGCACAATTGAAACGCTAATTCCCGATTTCAAAGGAGATGAATTTTCATTTGAAATTATCATGCAGAACCCGCCGGACATTTTAAATCATAATCTTGAAACCGTCCCCGGATTATATCACGCAGTAAGACCGCAGGCAAAATATCACCGCAGTCTTGATTTGATTACCTGGTTTAAGCGTAAAGGATTGAAAACAAAGAGTGGAATCATGGTCGGCATCGGTGAAACGAATGAGGAAGTCTTGGAAACGATGAAAGATTTAGTCGCTGCCGGATGCGATATCTTAACCATCGGACAATATTTACAGCCGACAAAAAATCATTTACCCGTCAACCGTTACGTTACGCTTGATGAATTTGCAATGTTTAAAGAAGAAGGATTGAAAACCGGGTTCAAAATTGTGGAATCTTCACCGCTTGTAAGAAGCTCCTATCACGCAGATGAACAGGCGAGAGAAATATTTCTTTAAATAAATTGTAGTAATCATTTAATAATTTCATAACTTAACAGTCCAAAAATTATCTCTATTTTACGTTAGCTAAAAATAATTATTGTTGATGAAAAAATATTTACTTCTAAATCTCACGCTTCTCTTTTTTACTGCGCAAGTAGTACCGCAGCAGAATACTCTTCAAAAAACAACGGTGGATGATAATACTAAATCTACTAATGTCGGCAATATCGGGCTTACGGTTTCCAACTTTGGTATTTATGGAAACGGATTGAACAATCTTACCTCAGCCAATCGCCAGCCCTCTTGCGAATATCCTTTAGGAAGTGGCATAGAGCATATCTTTGTCGGCGGTCTTTGGATCGGCGGCTTTCAAAAAGAAAATCTTACTACTAAAAGTTTAACCGGACCTTTGGTTAGTACGGCGGCAGTTGATGCAAGTTCTTTATCGTCCGGGAGAAATGCCGGATTTGAATATACAAATGACGAAAACTCCAAAGTTGCGGAAAGATCAACATCACTCGATTCAAGATTTTATAATCCCGATGCTATCTCTCACCAGGATTTTGTAATGGATTTTACCGACACCAACACGGCATATTTTAACGGTGAAGCTATTGCTGATCATAATCCATTGGGAATTGCGATTCACGAGGAAACTTATGCGTGGAATTTCCCCTTTGCAGATTTCTTTGTGATCATGAATTATACTATTAAAAATGTTTCCAATAAATATTTAGATAGTGTTTATGTTGGTCTTTGGACTGACGCGGTAGTTCGCAACACAAAAATAAACACTACCACAAACTCTGCTTTTTATTCTCATGGCGGCGACGCTTATAACGACACATTAAAAATTGCGTATGAATATGATGCTGATGGCGATGGACCGTTGACGGACAGTTATGTCGGGTTTTTATATTTAGGCTCAACACCAACCATAGATAGTTTATTTGTCGTTCAAGGTGATACAATCCCGGCAACGAACTTTAACTCATGGACACACAACAACACAACTGATCCAAACTTCTTTGCTCCGACAAATGATCTTGATAGGTACCGGAAAATGCAGGGTTTGTTTGGCGGGACAAATCGTTACGGAAGCGGAATTAATCCACAGGATTTAAAATTACCCTCCAACCGTTCTCTTTTAATCACTCACGGGTATTATAAGAATATCGCGCCGGGGGATTCAATAAATGTTGTTTATGCTATTGTGTGTGCAAAAAAGTTTGGGAATGAACCTGCGATTGCCGATACCTGGGATCAGCGAAAAAATTTATATTCGAATGCGGATTGGGCATTAAGAGCTTACTTCGGGAATGATAAAAACAGAAATGGTGTAATTGATGCCGGTGAAGACCTCTTCGGAGACGGGCAGATCCATCGTTATATTTTACCTTCTCCGCCAAATGTGCCTGTAGTAAAAGTTGTTACGGAAAATCAAAAATCTACTATCTACTGGGATAAAAGAGCAGAAGTTTCGATTGATCCTATTTCCGGGAAAAAAGATTTTGCCGGATACAAAGTTTACAGAACTCAAGCCGGGTTTGATATTTCCGATATTCAAAATACAGTCGGCTCGTTAGTAGTTCTCGCGCAATATGATTCTGCCGGAACTACCGGATATAATACGGGCTTTAGTTCAATTGAACTTTCAGAACCTGTAACTTTTACTGACGATGCTACAAAATATTATTACAAATATGAAGTCCCAAATCTTCTCAACGGCTGGCAATATCTCTTTTCAGTAACTTCAATTGATAAAGGTGACCCGGAAAATAACCTCGGTCCATTAGAGTCAAGCTTGTTGACGAACCTTAAAAGAGTACTGCCGGGTACGCCTGCCACGGATGATGAAAACATTGCTATAGGTGTTTACCCGAACCCTTATTACGGGAGCGCTTTGTGGGATGGTTCTTCCGAAAGATTGAGAAAAATTTATTTCTATAATCTTCCCGCTGAATGTGAAATAACTATCTATACACTTGCGGGAGATATCGTTAAAAGAATTGAGCATGATCGAATTAGTAATGGTTCAGATATACGGTGGTTTGAGCAATATGCGTCTGATGGAAAGCAACAGTTTTCCGGCGGAGAACATGCATGGGATTTAATCACCGGAAACGATCAAGCTGTTGCAACCGGGCTTTATCTCTTCACGGTAAAAAACAATAAAAACGGATTTATTAAAACCGGAAAATTTTTAGTAATCAAATAAGGAGTAACAAAATGAAAATGAGATATCTAATGTTGGCAATTATCCTATTTACCGGATTTTCATTTGCCCAACAATATCCGTTGGTAACTTTGCAGGATATTAATTTTATCCATGACAGTCTTAATCCTTCAGTTTGGCCGGATTCACCTTTAACAGGTGATACCGTGCGTGTGCAGGGACAGGTTTTGGTTAGTCCGCTAGTTAATGCTCAGACAGATAGGAGAATAATATTGTCTGCCGGTACGCGTTGGGCATGTTATATTCAGGCGCATGATGTGGCTGAATGGTCAGGATTAATGATTTTACAAAATGATACTACTACACAAGGCACACTTTTCGATCTAGCCGACACTACCGGGACTTATGAATTCACAGGTGTTGTCACTCCATATGGACAGGCAACAGAATTAGTTCTGATAACCGCCCCGCAGCCGATTGAAATAAGTTTTATCGAACAACATGCAAAAAGATCGGATCCAATTCCATTAACGATAGACAGTTGCTATCTACCCGATGGATCGTTTAATTATAATCTTCGAAAATACTTAGGAATGTATGTGATTTTTACTTCGGATGAGCAGCATCCGCTTATTACTTCTGATTTAGTCACCGGTACAGGTTCTTCTGCTGGCGGATTTAACATCAATGATCTTAATGGTCACAAAATCCAAATGTATCCTCAATCAAATTATTTTAAAACTGCTCCAGCAAGAACAATACGACCATATTATATACCCCCACCGGCAGGTTCACAGTTAACATATGTTCGAGGATTGCTACAGGCATATCAAAACGTTTGGGAAATTGTTCCAATGTATCCTGAAGATCTCGGTAATATTCTTGTTTCCCCGCCAAGCATAGCTAATGTTAGACGCAGCTCTTCGGTTGTTTCTCCGAATGATGATGTTACAGTTACGGCAACAATTAAAGGTCTTCAAGGTGCAACCGTTACCGGTGCAAAACTTTTCAAAAGAGTGAACGGTTTGAATTTAGATTCCTTAGATATGGTTAAAGGAACCGGAGCTGATTCACTAGTTTACACGGTAGTAATTCCCAAAGTTGTCTCTGATTCAGCTTTTGTTGATTTTTATGTTAAAGCTACCGATAATAATGGATTGTCTTCTACAAGTCCCCAAAACCTTACCACAAGCCGCTATTCTTATTTTGTACTGAATCGTGCTCTGAAGATTCAAGATGTTCGTTACAGTCCATTTGGAAGTGCATACAGCGGCTATAACGGATACCGGGTTACAATTAATGGAGTTGTCACTGCTGATACTTCGGATATTCCGGGAAACCACGGAAATAATCCACCGAGAGTTTATATTCAAAACGGACAAGGTACTTGGAGCGCAATATTACTCGGCACGACAGGTGCAAATGGTTCACAAGTTACAAATCTTAAAAGAGGTGATAACGTAACGGTTGAAGGTGTAATTGCTTTAGGTTCTTTAGGAGTAAGAATTGATAGTTTAGCTCCAATCATTGTTAACTCGCAAAACAATACTCTTCCTACACCGGAAGTTTTATTAACCGAAACTATCGGAACATCGATTTTAGGAACTGTCGCAGCAGAGCAATGGTCAGGTTGTCTTGTAACTTACAAAAATGTTACAATCGATGTAGCTAATGCTGATGGAACAAATAATTATGGTGAATCATACGTGAATGATGGTGTTTTGCCACATACCAGGGTTATTTGGTCTGATGGAAATACAAGATTTAATGCCGGAGCCAACGCCGTGAAAGTTAATGCAGGTGATACATTCGCATCAATTACCGGAATTCTTGGCTTCACTCACGCCTATTATAAATTAACTCCAAGAAAAGATGATGATATTTCCGGTTACGTTCCTACTTCAATTGAAGAAGAAGCAATTGGATCACCGGCTGATTATTCGCTTAAACAGAATTTCCCAAACCCGTTTAATCCTACAACAAATATTGTGTATTCAATTCCTAAGTCAGGAATTGTAACAATAAAGATTTACAATATTCTTGGGCAGGAAGTTCGTGTTCTTGCAAACAGAATGATGAATCCCGGAACATACAATGTTTCATTCGATGCAAGTTCATTGAACTCAGGCGTTTATTTCTACAGCCTAACGGTTGATAACTTTACGCAAGTAAAGAAAATGATGTTGCTTAAATAGGGCTCAATGCTGAGATGAAAGTAAAAATAGATATCATCATTTATATTTTCTGTTTGGGAATATCCTCAACTTTCGCACAATGGGAATTGAGATATCCACCTCAACCAACCGTTGGTATAAATGATATCTACTTTTTGAATCAATCAAATGGTTTTGCCGTCAATAGTTCCGGCAGCATTCTTAAAACTGTTGACGGCGGTAATCATTGGAGTATTGTTAAACATTTGCAACGTGATAATCTTACAGAAATAAAATTTGTAGATAATCAAAATGGTTTTATACTTTCGCCTCATTCCTTTATAGGAGATTCCAAGGATTTTGTATTTACTACAGATGGCGGTAATGAGTGGCAGACAAGTTATATCGGATTAAGTGATGCTCTAACCTTTCTTCCGTTATCCAATTCGGAAATAATTAAAAGTGGGGATCAAGGGACAATAGCAAAACTTGATAATTTTTATGGTTTATGGAGCGAAAAGTATCGCATGTCGGTATTTATTGATTGGGATATTTATGCTCCCTTCGGTGATATTAAACAATTTGAAAAATTAAATTCCGGGAGAATTCTCGCGCTTGGTTCAAGTTGGAGAGCGTTTCAGTATAACGTGATTTCTGACTCGGTAGCTTTTTTATTATTTAGTGACGATGATGGCAGTTCCTGGGATACTTTGTGGTGCGACTTACCAAAGATCCTAACTACATTTTCCTTTGCGAATAATAAAATAGGTTGGATTGGAGGGATTGGTAACGAAATTTATAAAACTACTGATGGGGGAATAAGTTGGCACTTGAATTATTCAGAACTTCTTGATGATCAATCCACTTCAATTTCAAAAATATCGGTATTAGATTCTCTTAAAATGCTTGCTGTAACAACAAAGGGGAAAATTATTTCCACTTCAAATGGAGGAAGTAGTTGGGAATTGAGTGCTGATGCCGCAGACGCTTACTATGAATCTTTTTATAATATTTATTTTGTCAATGATCAAAAAGGTTTTGTCTTTGGTCCCGATTTATGGACTACTACTACTGGTGGTAGTAGTTGGAGTAAAGTTGATACATCAATAAAACCAACGTTCTCAAAAATTCAATTTATAAATACCAAACTTGGTTTTGGAATTGGGGGAGGACAATTATACGGCGGCTCCTCTTTCTATAAGACTTCAAATGGCGGGTTTAACTGGGAAAGGTTGTATGATGGTAATCCAGATGGTTCATTTCAAGGTTTTTTCATGAGCGATTCACTAAAAGGCTGGTTAACAAAATACGATTCACTTTTGAAAACTACAGATGGGGGATCTCATTGGTCTTCAGTATATGTTGATACTCTTTTAGAATTCATGCGCGGGGTTGAATTTTTTAATGATCAATTAGGGGTTTTATTTGAGGCTCGCCAAAGGTTTAACGATTATACTTTAAATTATCTTACAACAGATGGGGGAAACACCTGGCAAAAATATCAGATGAGTGATCAAAAATTCCTCACCTCTTTCCTAAAAATAAAAAGAACAGATCCGTCACACATTTGGGTTGTGAACCAGCAAGGAGTGTGGCTTTCACGCGACACAGTAAAAACTTGGGAAAACGTCAATCCGGATATTTGGGGTTGGGCAGCTGCTTTCGATTTTTCTGATTCTTTAAATGGGTGGGTAGCTCACTTAGACGGTCAGCAAAATAAAATCAAATTCACTTCTGATGGCGGAATTACCTGGCACACTATTATGAAACCATATATGGTACAGTCCCAGGATTTAGTTATTGATGGTCGGGATTATTTTGGCAGATTACAAGTTACTGTTGCCGGGCTTTATGGAAGTCTCTTTAGATTTTCTGAAGATACAGACTACGGTTATGAGCAGACGAGTTATACAAATAATTGGTTTAATTCAATCGCTGTTTACAGAGAAGGAAATTTTCTACATAAATGGGTAGCCGGTACAGGCGGAACAGTTTTGTATAATCGAGATTATCTAACAGATGTAGAAGAAGACAAAACTGTAACCTTAACAGATTATCACCTTGCTCAGAACTACCCGAACCCGTTTAATCCGAGTACGACAATTAAATATTCAATCCCGAATACAAGTACAGCGAGTGTTGTAGCTGTAAAATTAATAATTTATGATCTGCTTGGGAATGAAATTAACACTCTTGTGAATGAAGATCAGCCAACCGGAAGTTATGAAGTTGAATTTGATCCTCTATCTGAAAACCGACAACTTACCTCCGGGGTTTATTTTTATCGTTTGAGAGCCGGGAAATTTACTGAGACAAAAAAGATGTTGTTTTTAAAATAAATGTATTGAGTTACCTGGTCACAATTGGCGATGTAACGAATTAATTAATCAAAATAAAAGATTTAATGATAAAGAATATTTCAGTTAGTTTAATTTTTGTCGGGTTGTTTTTCTTTTACGCGTGTAATGAAAAATTGGTTGATAACCCGGTTGCAAATAAAGCTCCCTTAACAAAAGTATTTTTAAACCCTGACAGCACCGTATCGCAGCAGCAAAGTACAATTAAGTTGTATTGGAGCGGTGATGATCCTGATGGCTTTATTGTAGGTTATTATCTATCCTGGGATGGTATTAATTGGTCATTCACTGTAAAGAATGACAGTCTCTTCGCGCTTCAAATTGGCGCTGTAGATACAATATTTTCATTCAAAGTTTCTGCGGTTGATAATTCGGGGAACGGACAATACGACACACAGATCGTTCAAAATAATATTTCTTACGGCGCCGAACCATTCACCGACTTAAACGGAGACGGTAAATGGAATTCAGGCGAACCCTTTACAGATGTTGGTTTAATTGATCCGAACCCGGCATCATTACACCTGCCTATCAAGAATACCGCCCCGACAATTAGCTGGAATATCCTTTCAACGCATCCGGATACATCATTTACCGTAATGTCCTTTGGTTGGAATGCAGATGATATTGATGGTTCCGGGACAATAAAACATATTAATATTGCCTTGAATGATACTACGAATTTTATTTCTGTGAATGGAGGGGTAAAATTAATTACCATCCGCACAAAGGATTTTTCGAACCCAAATCCCTTAATGGAGATTTTGATAGACGGTGACCCCAATAATCAAGCCGCCGATCCGACAACAGGACAGAAAACCCGATTACCAGGCTTGCTTTATAATGCGAATAATATTTTTTATGTTCAAGCGGAAGATATTTCAGGTGCAAAATCTATTTGGCTCAGTTCTGCTTCGCAAAAAGATAGTAAACCGGGTTGGTATGTTAAGAAACCCCAGGGAAAGTTTGTTCTTGTTGATGACTACAAAAAAAGCGATAACGCCCCGGCTTTTTTCTCAAGTATGATGGACGATAGTTTACTACTCAAACACAAATACGATGTTTATGACATTTATAACCAAAAACCTCCTTTTTTAAACTCAACTTTTTTAGAGACTATCAAACTATTTGATTGCGTCATCTGGTATGCTGATAATGATCCTTCTCTTGATCTTGCAAGCTCTTCGGTACAAAAATATACTATCCTTGGCGGAAAGATATTCTTTTCATTACAATTTCCGCAGACAGTTGACTTAACTCAAATTCAAGGATTTCTACCAATAACCTCGGACAGCAGCGACTACGCGACATTCCTTCCGACCGGAGCAACAGCATGGGACACTACGCAAAGCGATTATCCAAAACTCCAGGTAACAGCTTCTTTAGCAAGAGCGCGATCCTTTTATCTGAGTAATATTGGCGTTACTCCTATCTATTATTTCCCTAAGAAAGAATTAAAGGGATTCATCGGATTTGAGAACAGTGAAAAAAACGTTTTCTTTATTGGTATGCCTCTGCACCGGATTAACGGAATTCCCGGAAGTGTAAAAAATTTATTAACTAAGGTTTTATTTGACGATTTTAAGTTAACGCCATGAAATTATTAATTACAATAATCATTCTTTCCTCCTTTTCTCTTTCTGCACAAGAGACGGGAACCATATCGGGTAAAGTCACAGAAAAAAAGACAAAGGAAGCTTTACTCGGAGTTAATGTTGTCCTCAAAGGGACGTATTACGGCGCCGCTACTGATTTTGATGGGAAATACATAATTAAAAATATAAGTCCCGGAACATACAACATTGAAGTTTCTCTCATCGGGTACAAAGCTGTTAAGTATGGTGCAATAAAAGTCGAACGCGGAAAAACAAAACAGCTTGATATTCAACTTGAAGAATCTGCATTAACATTAGGGCAGGAAGTTGTTATTGTTGGTGAAAGACCAATGCTTGATGCCGAGGAAACACAAAGTAAAAGAACTATCTCTAAAGAAGATATTCAAAAAGCAAGGCTTGAAAATATTTCCGATATTGTTGTTCAGCAGGCTGGGGTAGTTAAATCCGATAATGAAATACATATTAGAGGAGGGAGATCAAATGAGAACGCATTTTTGTTAGACGGTGTTTCGGTACAGGACCCTTTAGCCGGAACAGGTTTTGGTTTACAGCTTTCTGCAAATGCGATAGAAGAAGTTGAGGTTATCACTGGCGGATATAATGCAGAGTTTGGTCAAGCAACATCGGGAGTTGTAAATGTCCGTACAAAAGAGGGGGGAGAAAATTATCACGGCTATTTTTCTTACAAAAACGATAATATGTTCGGTAAAACCTCGGTACATGTTTTTAATACCGATATAGTTGAGGCAAATATAAGCGGTCCCGAACCATTTACATCTTCACTTTTGCCTGCGCTGGGTTTAAATATACCCGGCAGCATAAGTTTTTTTGGGAATTTTTATATGGGTGTAACAGATGGAATTACTCAAGGGTATAACAAAGCCACGGCACGCCAGGTGGTTTCATCCATATTTAATGGTTCACGCTTTGCACCGCGTGCAGAGAATAGTTGGTTCTGGTTAGGGAAACTTACCTATAAAATAACACCTACAATTAAATTGCAGTATTCGTTCAATCAGTCGGTAAATATCAATCAGAATTCCCAATCATTACAATCAAATCTCGAATATGTAGAGCCGAGTCCCGGTTATCAATATACCTTCCAAAATAATTTTGATAATGCAAACACGTATACCCATAGCAATGTTTACCAAACGTTCAGTCTTACACACACGCTCAATCCCAATACATTTTATGAGTTGAAGGCTAATGCTTTCTTTACGCATCTCCGTGCAGATGCAAACGGCAAGAAGTGGTTTGAATATCTTGAACCTCAGGATATTACCAATTTTCCTGTTCAATATTACAATACAGGCAACGACACTATCGGTGTTATCCCCGGTGATGGTTTCTGGGACATTGGAAATCCTTATACCTGGCACGATCATTATGTGCAAACATTTTCTGTTAAGGGGGACTTGACAAGCTTTTTCGATGAGAAAAATAAGTTCAAAGCCGGGTTTGATTTTCAAACCGAAGAAATGCAGTTTGTTGATATTAATCAACCCTGGGTTGGCGAATTGGGTTTAAATAATGACATTTATAAAGTTCATCCGGCAAAGGGCGCTTTTTACGCACAAGATAATATCAATTTTTCAGGGATGATCTTGAACTTCGGTTTGCGAATGGATTACTGGTTCCCTGGAAAATTTGTTGATGATGCGGTTAAGAATCCTGATGTTATTACTATTCCGGACAAAGTAAGACAAAGTTATCAAGACCACACGTATAATTTATTCGGACGAAGATTTAAAGCAAGATTGAGCCCGAGACTTGGAATTTCTCACCCCGTTTCTGATTACCAAACGTTGTTTTTCTCGTACGGACATTTTAGCAAATGGCCGAATCCGCAATCAGTTTATGCTAAACTAAATCCCGTTAGCGCTCAATCGTCGTTTCAGAAATTTGGGAATCCCGATTTAAACCCGGAAACTACCGTAGCTTATGAATTAGGAATTAAAACTCAATTCTCACCAGATGATATTCTTACTCTAACCGCATACTACAAAGATATTTTCGATTATGTAAGTACAAGATCGGCAATTATTCGTTCTGCAAGGCTTTCGTCAAAATCATTTACTACGTATGTTAATTCCGATTATGCAAGGTCAAGAGGCGTTGAAGTTGAGTACAAAAAAAGAATTGGCAAAACTTTTACCGGTTCATTCAATTTCACCTACTCAATTGTAACTGGAAAAAGCTCTTCACCTGACGAGGGAATTCTTGTGCAGCGAGGTTCGTTGTCGGAATCTATAAAAGAATTTTATATGACGTGGGATCGCCCTCTCAATGCTTCGGTTTCGACAAATTTCTATATTGAAAAAAATAATGCTTTGTTCGGTTTCGGTAATGGAATATTGGATGATTACAATATTTATATCAGGGCGCAGTTTGAATCGGGTAAACGATATACTCCGGCTGTTTTTACGGGTAATTATTTAACCGATGGAAGACCGGAATATGTTACGGTTTACGACGAGAGAAACAACAAGATAGGTGAAAACTGGTTTTGGATTGACCTTAACTTTGAAAAATATTTCAAAATAAGTTCATTTAATTTTACACTCTTTGCGGAAGTAAACAATCTCTTCGATGCAAAGAACTCTGCGATAATTAACCCTACAACGGGTAAGGCGTATGAGCTTGGTGATGCTACTCCGACCAATTGGAATGATCCTCTGTATCCAGATTTACAAACGCCGATCAGCGCCTATCCTTTTAATCCGGCAAGATACCTAACCCGGAGAAATATAAAAGTTGGCTTGAGCTTAAGATTTTAGAAACTATTGAAGTAAGATCAATGAGTAACGATTTTCGATTTTTGAAGTAAAAATGAATGAGAGAGAACTGGAAGATAGACTGATCAATTTCGCTGTGGTGATAATCAACCTTGTGGAAAACATGATTGAGTCAAAGTCGGCCAATCATCTTAGTGGACAATTATTGAGATCAGGAACTTCACCGGCATTAAATTATGGTGAAGCCCAAAGTGGTGAATCTCGTAAAGATTTTGTTCATAAAAGTAAAATAGTATTAAAGGAACTTAGAGAAAGTCATCTCTGTCTGCAGATAATTTTTAGAACTAAACTTTGTAAATCGGAACATAAAATTTCGGAAGCTCTTAAAGAATGTAACGAACTAATTTCAATTTTTGTAAAAAGTGTTGAAACAGCTAAAAAAAATGATGATGAGCGGAGATTGAAACATCATGAATCTTAAATCGTTGATCATTATTCTTAAATCAAATTAATTATTTACTAACTAAGAATGTCAAAATATATTTTATATAATACAGTTTTTCAAATGAAAAAATTTCTCCTAATTATAGTATTACTTTCAGTTTTACATACAGAAACAAATGCTCAACTTTTTCCGGTACTTGGAGGACAGCGAGCGGGAATATCAACTGCACAGTTCTTAAAAATTGGTGTTGGCGGAAGAGCCGAAGCGATGGGTGAATCATTCATTGCAGTAGCTAATGATGCCTCGGCGCTTTATTGGAACCCGGCCGGTTTGGTTCAATTTGGAGATGATCAAATAATATTTTCGCATAATCAGTGGGTGGTTGATATCAATCATGAATTTGTCGGTGCAGTTTATCATTTGGATGAGTCAAATGCTTTCGGGCTCTCATTTACGGCTTTATCAATGCAGGATATGCCGGTCACGACAGAGTTTCAACCGTTCGGGACGGGGGAATATTTCGGTTTTGGAGATATCGCATTAGGTGTTACTTACGCAAGAAAAATGACGACACAATTCAGCTTCGGCGGTTCGATAAAATACATCGAAGAAACTTTAGATAAATTGAAAATGCGCGGTGTGATGATTGATCTCGGGACGTATTATTGGACGGGTCTTGGAAGTTCAAGATTCGCCGTTGCGGTAACTAATTTCGGGAATAACCTTGCGCCGGATGGTGAAGTTGTGCTCATCGGTAAAAGAACAAAATCTGAGTGGCAGGCTTTTTCTCCGCCCACAATGTTTAGGATCGGTTTTGCGTTTGAACCTTATGAAACTGAAATGAATAAAGTAACTGCTTCAATTCAATTAAATCACCCGAATGATAACAGTGAAAACTTTGCTGTCGGTGCAGAATATACTTTTAAAGAACCAACACTCAACTCATCATTTTTCTTGCGCGGAGGTTACAAATTTAATGTTGATGAGCAGAATTATTCTTTTGGAGCCGGTTTAAATGTGCCCTTAAGTTTCGCAAGTGTTACTCTCGATTATGCTTATTCTAATTTTGTTAGATTAGGAACAGCTCATCGCTTCTCAATTATTTTAGGCTTATAAAAAGATGAAAAAATATTTTAAATATCTTATTCTACTCATTCCTTTTTTCTTTGGATGCGGCGATAAGTTAGACCTCAATCAATTCAACAGTAACACACAAAATGTGAATACTGCAGGGGATACGGTCTATGTGCAATTATCTCCTTCATGGGAAGGTTTTAATAATCCGCAAGCAATAATAATTGGAACAGAACCCTTTGTTTATGTGTGTGATACTGATAATAATAGAATTGTTATGTTGAATACGGCTGGAACAGTGCTGGGAACAAAAACAATACAAAAACCAATTGCAATTACTCAAGATTACCGGTTAAATCTTATTGTCTGCTCAGAATTTGATACGCTCGGAACTACTTTTAGTGCCGTCTATAAAATTGATTTGTTTGCGGCTCAACATGATATTCAAAATGCACCCGTAACCAGAATATTACCGCGTGCGGCTGACTTTAATTATCCGTTAAGAAAATATACTGCCGTTGCTGCATTCTATGATAACTCATTCTATGTTGCAAGGAACGGTCCAAACAATACAAGTGTCTACGACCCTGATAACTCGATCTTAAAATTTCAGCCGAAAAAATATTTTAACGCAGGAGAGGGAGATTCTCTTATCGGCAGAGTTCCAAACATAGACCCGCTTAGCTCAGGTTTGATTTCGGCAAACGGCATTAATTGTATTACCCCTTTTACTAAGAAGAATTTCGATTTCATCGCTACGTTTTCCGGTGAGACAAGTTTTAAAACGCAATGGTTCCATTTTTTTGTTTCCGCAGTTGATGAACGCTATCTTAGTCAATTTTCGCCTTACGAAGGAACTCATTTTGCGCAACCGAATAAATTTGGTCAGCCAACCGGTTCATGCGTTGATCAGTTTGGAAATATCTTTGTTGCCGATGGCAGTCCTACAAGAGATAGTGTTTACAAATTCAATCAATATGGAGAAGAAATGCATTCTTTCGGCGGGCCCAACGTTTTTACAAGACCTGCCGGTGTTGCGTTTTTAGATAAAACCTTGTATGTTCTTGATGCCGGAAGTAATAAAGTTCTGCGTTTTATCCTTTCGACCGACATACGATAATACATTATCTTAAAAGGCAAAGATTATTTCTTAATCGAACTCATTTTTGTGTTCTCCTTCAATAATTTGAAATTACAAGGATTAAGATTAAGAATAGCTTATTCAATAAAAACTGTGTCGTCCACCAAAGAAGAATCGAAGGAAAATCATGAAGAAAATTAATCTTTTATTATTGCTCATTCTGTTTACAGCTAATTTTTTTGTTGTAAAAGGGCAGTCAATTATAATAAACGAAATTTATAATTCGAGCAGTACAGATGAGTGGGTAGAATTTTTAGTTTTGCAGGATGGATTGGATCTACGGAACTGGAATATCCATGATTTTTCTTCTTCCGGCGGGTCACAGGCGCCTTTAACCTTCACAGCCAATGCCTTATGGAGCAGTCTCAGGAAAGGAACGGTTATTGTCGTCGCACGTTCTGAAAACACTTTTGCCGAAGACCTCGATCCAAGTGATTACACGTTAACGGTAAAGACAAATAATTCTCTTTATTTTACAGGAAATCCATTTACGATTGCCGGTTCATCCGAAGCTATCGAAATTAAAGACGCTTCTCAAATTCATATTCACGGGGTTTCATGGGGCGCAAATAATATTAACAGCATTGTCGCTCCAAAAGTGCATCTTGCGGGTCCGGCTGTTAGCAATACTTCAATTTTCTTTAATGAAGATGATCTTACTAAAATTGGGATAGCAGCAAATTGGACTATGACAGGGGCAAAATCTCTTGGCATAGGGAATTCGGTAAATAATTTAAATTGGATAGCAGGTTTGAGGGCGCGCTCTGAAGGGTCGGGAACAGTTGCTATTGCACCGCAAATTGTAAACGGGGATCAACTTATCAATCTGACTTTCAATTATGTTAGAGACACCCAATATGCTATTACTACAATCAAAATTATTTTCCCAATTGAATTCGTTTGGTCCCAAAACTTGAATGGGGTAGCTACTACAAATTTTTCTGCTGATAAGACTATTTCCGGTGACACTGTTTCCTTTAACAACGTAGTTTTTTCCGCAGATTCTATCACTATAAAAATTGATAGCGTTACACCGGCTATTTTCACCGGTTATTACAAATTTCAATTTCTTACCGGTAGCGCTGATGTATTGGGCGTTGTCACTCCGTTACCTATAATCACAGTTTACGGCGCACCGATTCCAATTGCTGAGGCTAAGGTAAACGACGCTGCGGGTCTCGGTCTTCGAAATGGTGATTTAGTTACCTTGAGAGGAATTGTCACCGTAGGAGTTGAATTTGGAAGTCCCAGCGCCATGCAGGATAACAGTGGGGGAATATCAGTTTACGGTTCAGCTTTTTCAGATAATGTAAAAGTTGGTGACGAAGTTTTAGTTACCGGAAGACTCACACAATTCAGCGGATTAAATCAGATTGAACTTCCGATCGTTCATTCCATTTTAACCAGTAACAATCAGTTAGACCCTCTTGTAGTAACTCCCACGCAGTTAAGTCACGACGGACAAAACGGTGTAGAAAATTATGAAGGACTTCTGGTTCGATTAAATGGTGTTTCGGTTGCTGAAATTAATGGAAGCCCGGTTACAAATTGGGCATACAAAAATTACATGTTAACGGGTTCATCTCCATCCGATACAGTTCAATTAAGAATTGATAATAACACAACAATTATCGGCATGGTTGCCCCGGCGGGTAAATTTGATCTTATAGGAGTTCTGAGCCAGTATAAAACCACCGCACCGTTCATCGGTGGTTATCAATTGATGCCGAGAATTCCAGCTGATATTATTTCCAACGGACCGATCATTGATAAATATCCTGAGGAAGTTGAAATAACTTCAAGTTCGATCGGTTTAAATTGGGGAACTTTGAATCCCGGAACTTCAAGACTCCGTTACGGAAAAACTACAAGTTATGAAATGGGTGTAATTTCACCGGACGATGTACTTGTGAACGACCACTTTGCAACAGTTACCGGTTTAGATGCTGCAACCATTTATAATTTACAAGCTTTCTCTGTTGCAAATGGTGATACAAGTTTTTCGGGTAACATTATTTCCAGCACTTCCTCCGGAGCTGAAACTACCGGTGAGATTAATGTTTATTTTAATAAAACTGTAAACACTGATGTTTCTTCGGGTGTTAATGCTTTGGGAAATGTCGATTTTAAAGCAAAGATCATTCAAAGGATCAATAATGCAAGGCGCTCAATTGATCTTGCGATTTACAGTTTAAGCGGAACGGTTGGTGCTGATGTTGCGTCTGCACTCGTCAACGCAAAAAGTAGAGGTGTTAAAATCCGGGTGATTGGTGAATATGATAATCGCACTACCGCACCATGGTCAAATTTACAGAGCAATGGAATTCCTGTTATCACTGATTATTTTGGCATTAACGATGGTACAGGACTGATGCATAATAAGTTTTATATTTTTGACTATCCCGACGGCGCTGCAGATAGTATTTGGGTGGTTTTGGGTTCATGGAATGCAACCGATCCCGGAACAACCAGCGACAGACAGAATCTAATCGAATTTCAGGATGTTGCGCTTGCCGGCGCTTATCAAATAGAATTTGAAGAAATGTGGGGAAGCAAGACCTTACAACCAAATGCGCAAAATTCCCGTTTTGGCGCCCGTAAATTGAACAATACTCCGCATACATTTATTATCGGAGGAAAACACGTTGAAAGTTATTTTAGTCCAAGCGATAGAACCACTTCATTTATTGCCAAAACCCTGGGTAAAGCAAAAAAATCTATCAACGCTGCAATCTTAAGTTTTACGCGCAGAGAACTTTCAGACTCTATTGTTTCTCTTCATAAAAGAGGAGGAGAGACCCGTATTTTAGTTGATAATAATACCGATACGGGAAATCAATTTTCATATCTTCAATCAAACGGAGTGGATGTGCTTTTAAAAGGGGGAACAGGACTCTTACATCACAAATATGCCGTTATTGACGCTTATCCGGGGGAAATATCGTATTTAGTAACAGGATCACATAACTGGTCTTCTTCGGCGGAAAATAGTAATGACGAAAATACAGTGATTATTCAAGATGGACTTATCGCCAATTTGTACTTGCAAGAATTTACCGCAAGATATTATGAAGCAGGCGGAAAAGATTCGATCACGATCGTCAATGTCGAAAATATAGACAATATGCCAAGTGAATATGCTTTGGATCAAAACTATCCCAATCCGTTTAATCCATCAACAACTATTCAATATTCGTTAAAAGAAAGTGGAAATGTAGACCTTTCAATCTACAATACTCTGGGACAAAAAGTTCTCTCGCTTGTTAATGAACATCAAAACGTAGGAAGTCGTTCAGTTAAGTTTGATGCGTCTCATCTGGCTTCAGGAATTTATATTTACCGGATTAAAGCGAACAATTTTATGGCATCTAAAAAATTACTGTTGTTAAAATAGCAAATCAATTCATCTGAGTTGTAAAAGAATCGTCGTTGCCACGAAGTGAAGAGACTGTATAAAAATTGTAGAGCGAAATTTATTTTGCTCATAAAAATCGTGAAATTATTAGTGCTTCACGATCAGCGAGATGAATCTCGCTCTACATTTACCATTTTCACAGAGCTGCTGAAGACAGGGTAAATGGTCGGGGCAGAAAAGTGTAGCGTTAGAACGCGGCAGACAAGCAGAGGGCAAAAGCGTTGCTTTTTTCGACTTCGCATAGTAAGTTACCGATAAGTTTATAAAAATTTATTTAATAGATGGAGTGATACAATGAAAAAAGTAAAATTCTTTTTTGTCCTTTTTCTCGGTGTCCAATCTTTTCTTTGGTCAAATCCAATAGATGGA
>Ga0210028_1001636_pt1 | contig 18695 bp, 25 predicted proteins | sample CryGeymeta201513_FD_185468 | JGI IMG/M metagenome (GOLD analysis project Ga0210028, IMG submission 185468) | Groundwater microbial communities from Crystal Geyser aquifers in Utah, USA - Crystal Geyser metaG 2015-13 (SPAdes) (version 2) | ecosystem: Environmental > Aquatic > Deep subsurface >...
GGCGAAGTGTGTGTTTGAAAATATGAATGCTGATGAGGCGGTTAAGCCGTTTAAGATCATTGACCAGCCGGAGTGGGTGCAGACAATGAGGGATTTAAAAAAACATTACGGCGAGCCGGAGTGGCGATATTTAAAGAATATAGTTTATAAAAACAGGGTAACCGGTCAAATTGTGATTGCCAATATTCGGGGTGATTTGGAAGTTAATCCGGTTAAATTGGCCCACGCCGTGAATATGGCCGGATTACTGGAACCGGCCGAGGAAAAGGATTTAAAAAAGCTGGGAACCAAACGGGGCTATGTCCATTCCTGGGGGCACAAAGGCGTGATTTACGCGGCCGATAATTCCTTGAAAACAGTGAATAATTTTATCGGGGGCCAGAAAGAAGCGGCGACCGATTCGTTTAACGTTAATTACGGCCGGGATTTTAAGGCCGGGATTGAAGCGGATATTGCTTTGGCTAAGGCCGGCTATCTGGCTGAAAACGGTCAGAAATTGGTTGAGAAAAAGGGGAGTGAGGTCGGCAATATTTTTCAATTGGGCTATCACTATACCAATTTGATGACCGGATCGACTTTTGCCGCAAAAGACGGCAGTCAGAAAAAATACTACATGGGCTGTTACGGCATCGGCATCGGCCGGAGCCTGCAGACGATCGCCGAGATTCACCATGACGATAAGGGGATTATTTGGCCGGATTCTGTCTCCCCGTACCAAGTTTATTTAATCAATTTGCAAACCGACGGGGAAAAAGTCTACGAGGCTTTGATGACCGCCGGGGTTGAAGTTTTATGGGACGACCGGGCCGAAGTTTCCGCCGGAGTGAAATTTGCCGATGCCGATTTGATCGGCATTCCGGTTAGGTTAGTGGTTTCCCCAAAAACCGGGGATAAAATCGAGTGGAAAAAAAGAGACGAGAAAAAGACAGAACTAGTGGAGATAGAGGAGGTGCCGGACCGTTGCCGAAAAGATTGATTGTTACCCATATTTTTCCGGATTTGGACGCGATTAGTTCGGCGTGGCTTTTGGTCCGGTTTGACCCGGATTTTGAGCAAACCGGGTTTGAGTTTGTCCCGGCCGGGGAGACTTGGGCGGGAAAGGCGGTTGACTGCGATCCGACCGTGGTCCACGTCGATACCGGATTGGGCCGGTTTGACCACCACCAGTCAACCGCTAAAACCTGCGCCGCCGAGCTGGTCTTTAATTATTTAAAGCGGGAAAAACTGATTGGTGAGAAACACTTGAAGGCGGCGGAACGGCTGATAAAAGTGGTCGTGGCAATTGATAATTTTGAGGATTTTTCCTGGAGCGAGCCGGCCGCCGACCGGTATGAACTCCAGCTTTCGGAAATTATTAATAACTTGAAAATTTCCGGCCGGTTGAATGATAAAGAATTAGTCTATCAGGGGATGATTTTGCTGGACGCGGTTTTGACCGGTTTTTTAGTTAAAATTAAGGCTGAGGCGGAAATTGCCGCCGGCCGGCAGTTTAACTGCCGTTGGGGCAAAGCCTTGGCGGTGGAGAGCAAGCATAGCCTGCTGTCAAAACTGGCGCAAAAATTGGGCTTTGCCCTGGTGATAAGAAAAGAACCAAAAACCGGTTTTCTTTCGGTCAAATCACAGCCAAAACCGGAGATTGATCTGGAACCGGTTTATTTAAAACTTAAAGCCGCCGATCCGAATGCCAGCTGGTTTTTTCATCAAAGCCGGCATATAATTGTTAATGGTTCAAGGCATAATCCGGCAGTCAGGCCGACCCGGTTAACGCTTGAAGAAATTGTCGATTTAGTCAAAAACAATTAAGGGAGGTGGACAATAAGGTGGCGATTATCGTTAAAGCCCAGCCCGGTGACAGCACCGACCAGCTGATAAAAAAATTCAAAAAATTGGTCCTGTCCGATCAGCTGCTGGCCCAGTTGAAAGAAAGAGAGTTTTACAAAAAACCGGCGCTTAAGAAAAAAGAAAAAATGTCGGAATTAAAACGGAGGCGCAAGCACAATGAGCGGAAATATGGCTCTGACAGATAAATTGAGCCAAGCCCTGAAAGCGGCGATGAAGGCTAAAGACGGGGAAACCGTCGGCGCGCTGCGGCTGATTTTAGCGGTGCTGCAAAATCTGCGGATTGCCAAAAGAGCGGCCTTGAGCGATGAGGAAATTGTGGCTACTCTGCAGAAAGAAGCTAAAAAACGGGTCGAGGCCAAAGCGATTTACGAAAAAGCCGGCCGGCAGGACTTGGCCGCCATTGAAGAGCGGGAGCTAAAGATAATCCGGCAGTGGCTATGAAAGTGACGGCCGAAGTTTCTTTTGTCAGTGTCAAAGCTATTCAGGTTCTGAATTTAAAGCATCGTAAAATCGACCGGCCGACCGATGTTTTGTCGTTCCCTTTGGATAATTTTATCCCCGGCCCGGATAAAATTATCCGTTTGGGCGATATTGTTATTTGTCGATCACAAGCCAGGAAAAAAAGGCACGCAATTTCTTTTTTAATTAAGCACGCCATGTTACATTTGTTGGGGAGTCATCATCAATGAATTATTATCTTAAATACCGGCCGCAAACCATTGCCGAACTGGACTTAACTTTTGTCCGGGAAGCCTTGACGAAAGCGCTGCAGGCGAAATCGGTACCGCACGCCTGGTTGTTTTGCGGCCCCAAAGGGACGGGTAAAACTTCAAGCGCCCGGATTATCGCCAAGGCAGTCAATTGTGACACTAAGAAAGATTCACCCGAACCCTGTAATCATTGCGATAATTGCCGGGCGATTACCAAGGGGACAGCGATGGATGTTTTGGAAATCGATGCCGCCAGCAATCGGGGAATCGACGATATTCGGGAGTTGAAAGATAAAATTAACCTGGCACCGACGAATTTGAAATACAAGGTTTATATTATTGACGAAGTCCACATGCTGACCAAAGAGGCGTTCAATGCTCTATTGAAAACTTTGGAGGAACCGCCGGCGCATGCCATTTTTATCTTGGCTACGACCGAGCCGGAAAAACTGCCGGAAACGGTCGTTTCCCGCTGTCTGGTAATTAAGTTTGCCAAAGCCTTACCGGCCGAACTGATCCGGTCCCTGAAACGGGTGGTCAAAGCGGAAAAATTGACAGTTAAAGACGAGGCTTTGCAGTTGATTGCCGGCGCGGCCGACGGCAGTTTCCGCGACGCGGTGAAGGCTTTGGAGTATCCCTCGGGACTGTCGGTAATCAAGCTTGACGACTGGCTGGCTTGGCTTTATCAGCGTCGGGCCAAAGCGGCTCTGGATTGGCTTCAGTCGGCCTGGAATGAAGGCCGACGGCCGAAATCGATTTTATTGGCGGCGATTGAACGTTTACGCCGGATTCTGCTTTTGCGCTTGGGAGTAGGCGAGGCCGAAGATATTGCCACGCTAATTGATCCGGCAATTATCAAAGATTTGGCCCGGCGTTTAATCGCCGCGGCCGGGGAAATCAAGGACAGCGCGATTGAAGTTTTGCCTTTGGAGTTGGCCGTGGCGGATTGGTGCCAGTCGGGCCCGCCCCCCTCCGCTAAAACTCCCGCGGGCAAAACCGGAATCTTATCCAAGTGGCCGCAAATTTTAGAAGCGGTGAAGCCGTTAAATCATAGTTTGGAAGCGCTGCTGCGGGCGACCGAACCGGTGGGGGTCGAGAACGGATTTTTACTGGTCAGGGTCTATTATCAGTTTCATAAAGACCGGTTGGAAGAAGAGCGTTACCGGGCTATGATTGAACAGGTGGCCAGTAAGATTTTAGCCGCTCCGGTAAAGATCAAGTTTTTCCTCTCGGCCAAGTTGACCCCCAGCCATGATGCCGATATTATTAAAACTGCCGAAGAGGTATTCGGAATCGAGGTGAATGACTGATGTTTGATAAAATTAAGCAGTTGGCCCAGCTGAAAAAAATGCGCGATCAGGCGATGGCGATCCAAAAACAGCTGGCGGCCGAAGAAATCGAGATTAACGAAGATAATATCCGGATCGTGATTACCGGCGACCAGAAACTAAAAACTTTGGAAATCGACGGCCTGACCAACGAACGGGTGGTGGAAATGATCAATAAAGCGATTAAGAAAAGCCAGGAAATGGCCGCCCGCAAATTGGCGGAGATGAGCGGCGGGCTTTCCGGAATTCTTAAAGGCCAAGGCCCGGTGGGAGAAAATTAAAGCGTGAGTGTTTTGGTGACCGGTTCGGTTTCGTTTGACCAAATCATGTCGATGCCCGGCCGGTTTGGAGATTATTTACAGCCGGATAAACTGCACATTTTAAATGTGAGCTTTTTAATGGAAACTTTCACCCGGCATTTTGGCGGCACCGGGGCCAACCAGGCTTATACCTTGGCGCTTTTGGGGCTTAAACCGAAACTGGCCGCCGCGGTGGGGACTGACTTCGGCAGTTACCGGTCGCATTTGATTAAGGCAGGGGTCGATTTGGGCCTGCTTCTCAAAGTCAAAGACAAGACGGCCACCGGTTTTGCCATGACCGACCGGGATAACAATCAGGTGTGGGGGTTTTATTCCGGGGCGATGAAGCAGGCCAATAAGTTGTCATTAAAAGGACAATTAACCAATCAGGATTGGTTGGCAATTACTCCCAATGACCCAAGGGCGATGATTAATTATGTCAACCAAGCGATTAATACCGGCGCGGCATATTTATATGATCCGGCCGTGCAGATCCCCCGGTTTTCCCGTGAACAGCTGAAACGGGGGATCAGCGGCGCCAAAATTGTCATCGGCAATGATTACGAGATCGCTTTGCTTTTAAAAAACAGCGGTTTGAGCGAGAAACAGATTTTATCCGACCGGCGCCGGCGACGCTTACCGGGCCGGTTTTTTAGCCGGATTTATTAAGGGTTTGGAACTGCCGGTCTGCGGCCGGATGGGGGCGTTAGCCGCGGCTTACACCGTTGAAAAATTCGGCACCCAAACCCACCATTTCACTCTTGCCCAGTTTAAAAAAAGATATATAATTAACTTTAACCATGAACTGCGATATTAAAGATATTAAGCTAGCGCCGCAGGGCAAATTTAGTGTTGTGTGCTTCGAATCCATTATCGACTCAGGATGAAGTGGCGGCCAGTTTAGTAAAAGACCATAAAATTCCGACGTTTGCGATTAAAGGGGAAAATAATCAAATTTATTACCGGCATTTAAACGCGGCTTTGGATTATAAACCACAGGTAACCATGGATGACGGCGCGGACTTAGTGTCGCTGTTGCACTCCAAAAGACAAGGTCAATTAAAGGATATTATTGGTTCATCGGAAGAAACCACGACCGGAGTAATCCGGTTGCGGGCCATGGCCAAAGACAAGGCTTTGAAAGTGCCGGTGGTGGCCACGAATGATTCGGACACGAAGCATTTATTTGATAACCGCTATGGAACCGGGCAGTCGACCTTGGACGGAATTTTTCGGGCAACAAATATCCTTTTGGCCGGAAAAAATATGGTGGTAGTCGGTTATGGTTGGTGCGGTCGGGGAGTAGCGATGCGGGCGAAGGGCCATGGGGCGCAGGTGGTGGTGGTGGAAGTGGATGCGGTCAAGGCGTTGGAAGCCGGAATGGATGGGTTTCGGGTGATGACAATGAGGCAAGCGGCCAAGATCGGCGATATTTTTGTGACGGTAACCGGGAATAAGCACGTGATTGATTTGCAGCATATGAAGCTGATGAAATCCGGAGCGATTATGGCTAACAGCGGGCATTTTGACTGTGAGATAAATGTGGCTGGTTTGGAAAAAATTAAAAAAACCAAACGGACAATCAGGAAATTTTTGGAAGAATATACCTTAAAATCAGGCAAGAAAATATATTTATTGGGCGAAGGCAGGCTGATTAATTTAGCGGCGGCTGAAGGTCATCCGGCAGCCGTGATGGATTTGTCGTTTGCCAATCAATCTTTAGCGGTGGAGTTTTTAGTGAAAAATAAAGGCAAACTGGAAAACAAAGTTTATGTATTGCCGAAGTCGCTGGATCAAATGGTGGCGAAATTAAAATTAAAAGCCATGGGGATGGGATTAGAAACATTAACATCACAGCAGAAACGATATTTGAATTCCTGGAAAGAGGGAACTTAGAAACTTTCGATTTTGATTTTGGTTTCAACCGGGGGATTGTTGAATGCCCGGCTGGCGTTGCCGGCGCGCAAAAATACTTCCATAAAGGCGTTATCGCCGCCGGAACTGCCCGGGGCAAAAGCCAGATCGCCGGATTTGACCGAGAAATTGCCGTTGGCGTAGTAACCGGTTTGGTAGATATGGTTGATGACGACTCGGATCCGGGTGCCGGGTTTTAGTTTAACGCTGCTGTGGCGGATAGTGGTTTTCAGGTTGCCGAAAGAATCGATATAAGCAATCCGTTTGGGCGGAATAGCCGGAATGTCTTTCTGGGACAGTTGACCGCCTAAGTATTTGTTTTTTTGACCTTTAATGATGCCGACGGCAGCATCAGGGTAATAATCCCGGGAACGAAACTGCGAGCCGTGATTTTTAACGTTGATTAAGCGGAATTCTTTGATGAACGGCTTAACAAAGCTAAAGCACCAGCCGGCGTCCACGCCGCAGATTTCCACGCCGTTAGTTAATTTGGCGTATTTAAATTTTTCGCCTTCATTTTCGTAACGCTGTTTTTTGTCATCAGTCCGGGGGGCGGTATTGCCATAAATAAATAAATTCTTACCGGGATTATGCAGGGCCAATTGGGCAATAATAAACCCATTTGTCAAAGTGGAAAAAGAGGGGACGGAAGTGGGATAAATTTCAGTTTGCGGCAACAGGTATTTAAATCTTTGAACAATTTCGCTATTGGCCAGGTCGTTGGGGCCATAATCGGAAACAACATGGATAAAAGACGGCAATTTCATACGCTTATGATATACTTTTTCAATGAAGATTGCCAGAGCCATTGCCCGGTTGGCGGAAGCCTTGGAAAAACTGCCGGGGATCGGGCCGAAGACCGCCCAGCGGCTGACTTTTTATCTGCTGCATAATCCCCAAAACGAGCTGGATAGTTTTGCCGCGGCCCTGTCTAATTTAAAAAAAGATACCAAAGAGTGCCGGTTTTGTTTTAACGTGGCCGAGACTGATCCTTGCCCGATTTGTACCGATGGCCAGCGTCAACAGGATCAAATTTGCGTAGTGGAAAATCCGCTGGACGTGCTGGTAATCGAAAAAGGCGGTTTTTACCATGGTTTATACCATGTTTTAGGCGGGGCGATTTCGCCTTTAAACAACATCGGGCCTGAAGAACTGCATCTTTACGATTTACTGCCGCGGTTAAAATCCGGCCTAGCCAAAGAATTGATATTGGCCACCAATCCGACGATGGAAGGTGAAGCCACGGCGATGTTCATTGCTAAACAGGCAGTTAAATTTAATTTGAAAATTACCCGTCTGGGCCGGGGCCTGCCGACCGGGGCGGATATTGAATATGCAGACGAGCAGACTTTATCCCGCGCTTTCGAGGGGCGGCGGGAATTCTGACATCATTTTTACCCTCCGATCGTAGGCAGAAAATGATATACTTGGATAATGGCAAAAAAGTTTACCTTAATCGATAAAATTCTCGTGGGAGTTTATTTAGTGGATAAAGTGCTGGATGCGACTTTAGGCGCCAGTCAGCGGGCTTATGATTACCGTCAACTGCCGCCGTTTACCCCTTGGGGATATAAAGGCTCATGGTGGCACCAGAATATTTACCGGTTGTTAAAAACCGGATATTTAGCCAAGGAAATTATTAAAGGTGAGCCGGTCTTAACTATCACCCGCGGAGGCAAGCAAAAATTGGCGCGGCGGTTTTCTTATTTTAAGATGAGAGAAAAAGGTTGGGATGGCAGTTGGCGATTGGTAATTTTTGACATCAGTGAGAAACAAAGATTCTTGCGGGAGAGATTAAGAACGAAGTTAAAAGAATTGGGTTTTGGCTGTTGGCAAAAAAGCATTTATATTTCACCATTTGATCTGGAAGAGGACATGAAGGAGTTTTTGGACGCGGAAAAATTAACGGGAAAAGCCTATGTTTTAACTGCCAGACATCGTCTTTTGGGTGACGCCCGAGCCTTGGCTGATCAAGTTTGGGATTTAACCAGGATTAATTTTAATTATTTGGATATTTCAGAAAAACTCGAGCGGCCTAATTTTAAATTAACCAAAGTTTATCAGCAGTATCTGAACGTTTTATCAATTGATCCGTGTTTACCTGGAGAGTTATTACCGGATAATTGGTGTGGTGAAAAACTTAGGGAAAAACTAACTCATCATTTTCAGGCTACGATCGGAGGGTAAAAATGATGAACGAAACTGTTTACAGCAAATTAAAACAAATTACGGCAAATGGTTTAATAAAATGATAGGATAATAAGATATGCCGCAGACAACAATTCAGGACAATTTTGAGAAGCCCTCCTCTGCTAAAGCTCCGGCGGGCAAGCAGGCTACGTCAATAAGCCGATCAACTCCGCCGCCGGGCAGGATGCAATCCAGCGGTTTGGACTGGCTGGAACAGGGATTTGGGCAGAGACGGGCCGGCGACGGCGCGGCTAAAAAATCTAAAGAAGCCCAAGAGGAGAAAAACCAGCAAGACCAGCTGATAAAATTGAAAGAGCTCGATAACCGCCGCTCCAAACAAATGTACGAGGAAATCCAACAAGCGATTATGATGATTCGCAGAAAGAAGAAACTCGAACCGGAAAAATACGTTACCGCTGCGGCCGGGTATGATCCGCTGCAGCACCGTGACCCGGAGACTTTTTGGCAAAAGGTTAAAAAGAAACAAGAGGAAGCCAAAAAGAAATTATTACCGTGGACGAGTAAGCAGGGAATGGGCACAGGGGAAATTACCCGGGGAGTCTCCGGATGAAGCTGTATAACACCTTGAGCCGGCAGGTGGAAGAATTTGCGCCAATTAAGCCGCCGCGCGTCGGTATCTATATCTGCGGTCCGACTGTTTACGACTTCGCCCATTTGGGGCACTCCCGGACCTATATTAACAGTGATGTTTTAGTGCGGGCGTTAAAATGGCTGGACTGGGAACCATATGTGGTGATGAATATTACTGACGTCGGCCATTTAACTTCACAGGCGGATACCGGCGAGGACAAGCTGGAGAAACAAGCGAAAAAAGAAGCGAAACCGATTTTGGAAATCGCCAAATTCTATACCGAGGATTTTTTTAAGATGCGGGAGCAGTTGAATATTTTAATGCCGGACAAAATAACTCCGGCCACCCAATATATTCCGGAAATGATCGAGCTGGTAAAAATTTTGGAGCAAAAAGGTTTAACCTATAAAACCAGCGACGGGGTGTATTTTAATACCAGTAAATTTAAAGACTACGGTCAATTGGCCCGGCTTGATTTAGCCGGCATGAAAGAGGGTTGGCGGGTAGATAAGAATCCCGAAAAAAAACATCCGGCTGATTTTGCTTTGTGGAAATTTGCTGATCCCGAGGAGCACCGGCAATTAGAGTGGGACAGTCCTTGGGGCAAGCATTCATTCCCCGGTTGGCACATTGAGTGTTCGGCGATGAGCCTGAAGTATTTGGGCCCGACCCTGGATATTCATACCGGCGGAGTGGACCACATTGCCATTCACCACACTAACGAAATTGCCCAGAGCGAGGCGGCCACCGGCAAGCCGTTTGTCAAATACTGGTTTCACTCGAATTTTTTGGATGTGAGCGGCGAGAAGATGAGCAAAAGCCTCGGAAATTACATCCGGACGGATGATTTGATCAAGAAAGGTTATGACCCATTGGCGCTCCGGTATTTATTTTTAACCGGACATTATCGGACCAAGATGAATTTCACTTATGCGGCTTTGGATGCTGCCGTTGAAGCATATACCAAATTAAAATCAATGGTTGCCGACTGGCAAGGTAAAAGACAGCGGACTCAATTGTCTCCGGAAAAACTAGACAAACTGCAGGGACTGTCCTTGCAGTTTAAGACGGCGGTTGAGGCCGATTTAAATCTGCCCCAAGCCTTAGCCGCGGTTTGGCAGATGGCCAAAAGCAATATTCCGGAGCAGGATAAGTGGGAATTGATCAATGACTGGGACCTGGTCCTCGGCCTAGGCCTGGGACAAATCTCAAGCCCTAAATCCCAAATCCCAAACAATATTAAAATTCTAATTAATCAAAGAGAAAACCTGAGAAAAAATAAGCAGTGGGCGGAGGCAGACAAACTGCGCCGGCAAATTGTTGAAAAAGGTTATAAAATCGAGGATAAACATGCCTAACATATCTTTGCGCGACCGTTATCTGGCCTTTTCCCCGATCCGCAAGCTCACCCCTTACGCCGAAGCGGCTAAAAAACGGGGGGTTAAAATTTACCACTTAAACATCGGCCAGCCGGACATTGCCTCGCCGCAAATTTTTTTAGATAAAGTTAAAGAGTTTAACCAAAAAACAGTCGCCTATGAAAAATCCGACGGCAGCGAAGAGTTGAAATCCAGCCTGCTTAAATATTACCGCGGTTTAGGGATCAGTTTGACCACCGAAGATTTGCTGGTGACGACCGGCGGCAGTGAAGCCTTGATGTGGCTGTTTTTCATTTTATTTGAACCGGGGCAGGAGTGCCTGACGTTTGAACCGACCTACACTAATTACGTGACCTTTGCCGAATTGGCCGGGGTGAACTTGCGGCCGATAACCACTTTCCTGGAAACCAATTTTACTTTGCCTTCGATTGAGCAGATCAACCGGGCGATCACCAAAAAAACCCGGGCGATCATCGTCACCAATCCCAATAATCCTACCGGAGCGGTTTATTCCCGGAACCTGCTGGAAGAACTGGTGGAGTTGTGCCTGAAGCGGGACATTTTTATCATTGCCGACGAAACTTACCGGGAGTTTATTTACGGCGGGACCAAGGCAGTGCCGCTTTTAACCTTTAAAAAGGCCGAGCAGATTGTAGTTTTGGCCGACAGCCTGTCGAAACGCTACTCGCTTTGCGGCGCGCGCCTGGGCTGTATGGTTTCTAAAAATCAGCCGGTAATGACGACAGCCAATAAAATTGCCCAGGCCCGATTGGCTTCACCGACGATCGAACAATATGCCGCTTCATTTTTGGACCAGGTGCCGGAGAGCTATTTTAGGGAAGTCAATCAGGAATACCTTAAGCGGCGGGATTTTCTGATCAGCGAACTTAAAAAAATCCCCGACGTTAAGGTGAGCCGGCCGGACGGCGCTTTTTACCTGATTGCCCAGCTGCCGGTGGTCGATGCCGAGGATTTTTGCCGGTTTATGCTGGAAGAGTTTGCCGATAGAAAAGAAACGGTCATGCTGGCCCCGGCCGAGGGTTTTTATTTAACTCCGGGAATGGGCGTTAACCAAGTGCGGATTGCTTACGTGTTAAAGCGGCCGGACCTTAAACGTGCAGTTGAATTAATCGCCTTGGGTCTGCTAAAATATAAAAATGAGTTTATACGAACTAACCCTGGTACTTAAGGAGGGGGCTAAAGTTTCAGTTCCCGGGAAGGTAAAAACTACCAAAGATTGGGGAGTGCGGGATTTGGCTTATCCGATCAAGGGAGTCAAGCGCGGCGCCTACATTTGGCAAACAGTCGAACTTGAACCTGACCAAGTCGCCGGCCTGGATAAAGATTTACGGCAAAACGAGCTTGTTTTACGGCATTTATTAATTAGTCAATAAAAAGAGAAACTGTTTATGTCCAGCCGGTCTTTGAATAAAGTTTTGTTAATCGGTAATTTAACCCGCGATCCGGAACTGCGTTACACCCCGCAAGGGACGCCGGTTTGTACTTTTGGTTTGGCGACCAACCGGAGCTGGCAGCCGGCCAGCGGCGAACGCCAGGAAGAAACCGAGTTTCACCGCATTGTTGCCTGGAATAAGCTGGCTGAACTGTGTGCTTCGCTGTTGTTTAAGGGCCGAAAGGTTTATGCCGAAGGCCGGCTGCAGACGAGAAACTGGACCGATGCCCAGGGTCAGGAACGGACGACGGTGGAAATTGTCATCGACAATATGATTGTTTTGGATAGTAAGCGGAAAGACGGCGCTCCCGCCGATGCTCCTGCCGAAGCCGACTATGTCCCGGAAACCGAAGCCGTGCCGGCGGCAGAAGCAGTCAAGCCGGTCAAAACAGCGGCTAAAACTAAAAAAACCGAACCGGAAGCGGTCAAAGTTAACCCGGATGATATTCCGTTTTAAAATATGAAACTAAAATGTTGGTTTTGCGAAAATAAACAAGAGCCTGATTACCAGGAGTTTGACATGCTGCCAAAATTTATCAGTGATCGGGGTAAAATTATGTCCCGGGAGAAAAGCGGCGTTTGTTCCCGCCACCAGCGCCGGTTGGCCAAGGCAATTAAGTATGATCGGCATTTGGCGCTGCTGCCTTTTGTTAGTTAAGAAAGAGCCAGGATGAAATTGTCATTAAAACAAGTCCGGGTGGGAGTGGTTGGTTTGACCCTGGTGCTTTTATCCGGCTGGGCGGGTTTTCGGTTGGGCCAGGCAGACCGGCCCAAACAGATTGATCCCCAAACTGTCGACTTAAGTTTATTTTGGCAGGTTTGGGATAAGCTTGAAGCCAGCTATTTACAACCGGACGCGTTTGACCGGCAAACCATGGTTTACGGGGCGATTAAGGGTATGACCGCGGCGCTGGGCGATCCTTACACCGTTTTTCTGCCGCCCCAAGCCAATAAAGAAACCAAGGAAGAGTTGGACGGCGCCTTTGAAGGCGTGGGAATTCAGCTGGGTTTTAAGAACGGTCAGTTGGCAGTGATGTCGCCGCTGGAGGGGATGCCGGCTAAGGCCGCGGGAGTGCGGGCCGGCGATCTGATTTTACACATTAAAGACGAAGCCAAAAATATCGATCAGGACACGCTGGACTTGTCATTGCCTGAAGCAGTCCGTTTGATCCGGGGGGCCAAGGGAACAAGCGTGGCCCTGACAATTCTGCACCAGGATAGTTCCGAGCCGCTGACCTTGACGATTAAACGGGATACGATTGTGGTGGCCAGCGTGGAATTGGATTGGGTGGGCGAAGATAAAAATATTGCTCACTTGAAGTTGACCAGATTCGGCGGCCGGACCGACGCCGAATGGCAGGCGGCGGTCAAGGAACTAATCAGCCGCAATCCCCGGGGCATAATTCTGGATTTAAGAAACAACCCCGGCGGTTATCTTCAGGGCGCGGTCAGTTTGGCCGGCGAGTTTTTGAGCCCGGGCAAGCTGGTGGTTAAACAGGAAGACGGCCGCGGCCGGGTGGAAACTTACAGCGTTGACCGCCAGGGCCGGTTATTGAGCCAGACACTGGTGATTTTAGTCAATCAGGGGAGCGCGTCATCTTCGGAAATTTTGGCCGGGGCGCTTAAAGATTACGGCCGGGGCAAATTGGTCGGCGAGACCACTTTCGGCAAAGGCACGGTCCAGGAAGCCCTGGATGTGGCCGACGGCGCCGGTCTGCACGTGACCACGGCCAAATGGCTGCTGCCCAGCGGCCTTTGGGTTAACGATTCTAAGGGTTTAACCCCTGATGTTGTCGTTAAAGACGATCCGGAAAGCGAAGCCGACGAACAATTAATTAAAGCCATCGAGGAACTATGAAAGTAATTTTAAAAGTCACCGGTGAAGTTAAAAATGTCAGTTTGGGCCACGCGGTCAATTATTTATTGCCGCGGGGTTTGGCGGTAACCGCCACGGCTAAAAGAATCGCCGAGTTGAAAAAGGCCGTCGAGACTGCCCAAGAAAAGCAGGCCGAGTCGATCGATGCCGATCGTCAGCAGGCCGAGCGCTTAGACGGTAAAGTCATCGAGTTTAAAGGTGAGACGGTGACGAAAAAGAAAATTGCCGCCAGCCTTAAAATTGCCAAAACTAATGTTCTTTTACCAAAGCCGGTCCGGAAAATTGGGGAGTATGAGGTTGAGTTGAAGTTTGGTTTAAGCCAGGCCAAAGTTAAGATTAAAGTTGTGGCTTAAACTCAGCCAGTGATTTAATTACCGGCAGGAGTTCTCCCTCCAGAATTCGATCGAGCGATTTCCAGGATTTGCCGATCCGGTGGTCGCTGACCCGGTTTTGGGGAAAGTTGTAAGTGCGGATTTTTTCGGCGCGCATCGCCCGGCCGACGGCCGAACGGGCGGCGTCTTTTTGGGATTGAATTTTTTCCTGTTCCAGTTGGTACAATTTGGCCCGGAGCATTTCGAGGGCAATTTTCCGGTTTTGCTCCTGGAACCTTTGGGTTTGGCAGGTGGTGATAATACCGGTGGGTTTATGGATGATCCGGACGGCTGTTGAGACTTTTTGGACGTTCTGTCCGCCTTGAGAGGAAGAGTGGGTAAAATGAATTTCCAGGTCATTGGGATGGATGACGATGGCTTTTTCACTGATTTCCGGCAGAACGGCGATACTGGCCGTGGAGGTGTGGATCCGGCCGTGGGCTTCGGTGGTCGGGATGCGCTGGACCCGGTGGACGCCGGCCTCAAATTGAAATAGAGCAAATGCCTGTTTGCCTTTAATTTTAATCACGCCGTCGTCCAGTTTGCTGACCGGCAGGTTCTGACCGTTAGCAAACCGGGTATACATCGTCAGCAAATCCCCGGCCCAGATTTTAGCTTCTTCGCCGCCGGTGCCCGGACGGATTTCCAGAATGACGCTTCCGCCGGTCTCACCCCGGGGGGGTTCATCGGATGTTCCACCCCGCGGTGGAACATTAAGCAGGGCCTGTTTTTGCTGTTCCAGTTGAGTGATTTCTTCTTCAGCTAACTGTTTTAATTGGGGATCAGTTAAACTGGTTCGAGCTTCGGTGATTAACCGATCGAGACGATCTATTTCCGATTTAAGGTATGGGGGGATAATGTCGGTCACGGTTTTTTAGACAGCATTTCTTTAAGGGTGACCGGGCGTTGTTTCTCTTCTTTTTCTTTCAGCTGTTTGCGCTTGGATTTTTTAAGGTATTTTTTGGCTTGGGCCTGCTGCATCCGCTGGGCAAATTTTTCCACGCGGCCCAAGGTGTCCACAAACTTCATTTTGCCGGTAAAAAAAGGATGGCAGGCGGAACAGATTTCCACCCGGATTTCTGGTTTGGTTGAGCCGGTGGTAAAAGTATTGCCGCAGGCGCAGGTAACCCGGCAGTCTTTATAATAGGTAGGGTGAATTCCGGTTTTCATAAAAGTAATTATACACGTTTTTCGGCTAAAATTACACCGCCGGTAATCAAAATAATGGCTCCGGCCATCGGCCAAGTCGGGACCTCGTTTAAAATTACCCAGGCGGCAGGAATGGCGATAATGCCCTGCAAATAAACGAATAAAGACGCCTCGGAAACTTCGATCAGGTTTTGGCCGTAAAGAAATAAAGTTAAAGCGACGATTGAGCCTAAGATAGCCATGTAGCCGCTGGCCAAAGCCACAGCCGGGATAGATAGCAGAGCGAGTGTGGTCGATTGGTTGGAAAAAGCCAGTATCAGCCACAGGCTGGTTAGGGCGACCGGGTAGCTAACACTGCAAACAAACAGCTTGGGCAGTTTCCGGTAAAGTTTTTTGGCCATCAATAAATAAGCGGTGTTGAGCAAATTATGTCCCAGGATTAGCAAATTACCCATCAGGGAAAAACCAATGGAGTGATTTTTACCGATTAGCAGCGGTTCAAAAATCAGCAGGGATGTACCCAAAAAGCTCAAGGCCAGGCCGCGCCACTCGCGTTTTGACTCGCGTTCGCTTAAAAAAATAATGCCGCCCAAAATTGTAAAAATCGGTCCGGTGGCCCCCAAGAGCGAGGCTTCCAAGCCCGAAGTTAGTTTTAGGCCCTGATAGAGAAGGGGTAGAGCGATCGGCGTACCCAGAATTTCTAAAGCGATGATTTTTAAATAAGTTTTTAAAGACAATTTAAGTTTAAAGGCGTAACTAATTAATACCGGCAAGAGTAAAGGGGCGGCGATTAAATAGCGAAAATACAAAAATTGGTAGGGGGAGACAAATTCCAGCGACGGTTTGACAATTGGCAGGGCGACGCCCCAGATCAAGGCTACCGTCAGAAGAGCCAAGTAGGCTTTAGCGCGCGAGGACATCGGTGGCTTGAGCTAAAGTAATGGTTTCCTGTTTGCCGGTCTGCATGTTTTTTAAGGTGACCATATTTTTTGCCGCCTCGTCCGGCCCGATCATGAGAACAAAATTAACGCCTTTTCTATTAGCGTACTTAAGCTGTTTATCGATTTTATCCTGGGCAGGAAAAACTTCGGCATTTATATTTTTTTGTCTTAAAACCGCGGCGGCGGCTAAAGCCGGTTGAGGATCTTCAAAAATAGTGACCAATACTTTGGCTCCGGTATTTTCTTTGGGGATCAAATTTAATTCATCAGCGGCTTCAACCATTCGGTCAAAGCCAAAGGCGATGCCTACGGCAGGAATATTATAGCCGCTTAATTTATTGATTAAATTATCATAGCGGCCGCCACCACCAAAAGAGCCAAGAGGATATTCCGGTAGAATCACTTCAAAAATCATACCGGTGTAATAATCTAATCCACGGGCTAGGTTGGGAGTAAATTCAATCGCCTGATTAGGGACACCCAATAATTTTGACTGTTCGATTATTTGTTTTAGGTTGGGAGTTAAAGCGGCGCCGGCGACTGCAGCCAGCGCGGCATTGGCATTTTTAGAAGATAAGCCCTTTTTTATAAGTTCTTGGAGTACAGATAATTTGTCTTTTTTATCCAATTTATCGATGGTTTGGATTATGGATAAAACATCAGCTGTCTTTGTGGAGAATGACTTAAGCGAGCTGAATAAAGTTTGCCTGTCATTTATCCTTAAAATGATTTTCGGGTAACCGATATTTTTAAAAGCAAAGTAGGTACAGGCAATAATTTCGGCGTCGGCAATCGGAGAAGTACTGCCGAAAATATCAATATCACATTGGGTAAACTCGCGGTAGCGGCCTTTTTGAGGTTTATCAGCCCTGAAGACATTTTGGATTTGGTAGCGGCGGAAACATTTAGGTAGGCTATTTTGATATTGAGCTAAAACTCTAGCAGTAGGAACAGTTTGATCATAACGTAAGCTTAAATTTCTGCCGCCTTTATCTTTAAAGGAGTAGACCATTTTATCAGCCTCTTTACCGTATTTGCCAAGAATGACTTCACTGTATTCGAGTGTGGGGGTTTCTAAAGGTTCAAAACCGAAAAGTTCGAAAGTTTTTTTGATTTTTTGGGTGACGTAATCGCGTTTCCGTTTTTCGGCCGGCAGAAAATCGCGGAAGCCTTTGAGAGTTTGCGGTTTGATTTTGGTTGACATATTGTTTAGTTTATTGTATTATATTTTTGAGAAGTCGGCATATGTGCGGATAGCCTTGGCCGGCTTTTCGTTTTTATAACAAGCTTTCCAGATAACTTGGGTTTAATTGATCTTTCAATTTTCTTTCGATAACCCTAATTTTTAATTGAATTAAAAATAATTCCAAGAGTCGGAAATAACTTTTATGAAGAATGGTTTTTGGCTGCCAGCGCAACTTTCTTGCTTTTTGTTTACTGGCAATAATAAAAATCAATGAGATTTTAGGGTTATTCAATATGGAAACTAGTTCTGCCCAAAATAAAGTTTTGATTTTTGTATCTAAATGAGATCTAAAACTTTCTTCAATTAGCACCCCGGAAAGGACAAATAATTTTGAATGATGGTTATATGAGGCTTGGCCGCTCTCATCAATAGATAGAATTTTATAATTATTACTCATATTAAAAATTTACCACCCTTAAGGATTATTTTACCATCAATTTGCAGGGTTGGGTTAAGGATAATGCCGTCAGAATGGAAAGGGACATCGATTTGACCGCCATAAGAAATATTGCTGCCTAAGGCCACGTGGCAGGTGCCGTAGACTTTTTCTGCCTCTAAGACATTGGGGGAAAGTTTAGCCAAGGGATTGGTGCCGATGCCCAGTTCGGCCACCTGGAAGGCAGCAGTACCGGCCTGATTTAGGGATTTGATAAATTTTAAAGCCGCTTGGCCGCCGGTGATTTTTACGGCAAAGCCGTTTTTGATAGTGATTTCCACCGGCCGGTCCAGCTCAATTCCGGCCAAAGCGCCGTCAATCACTAATCTGCCTTGGGTTTTATTTTCCAAAGGGCCGATGCAGGCTTCGCCGGCCGGCAGATTGCCCCAGCTGCCGGGTTTTAAGTAAAGTCCGGTGTCTGCCAAAGCCGTGCGGCCGCTTAAATTAAAACTTAAATCCGTACCGGCGGGAGAGGTGAGATTGGCAGTTTTGGCCTGAGTTAAAATTTGAGCCAGTTTGGTTGAGAGCTTGGCAATTTGGGTGTAATCGGCGGTTAAGGTTCTTTTGATTATATCTGCAGAAATGCCGGGCATAGAGGCAATCCGGCAGCCGGCGGCGCAGGCATCTTTCCGGGCTTTCGTGTGGGAGATAGATAGGCTGGTTACCAGCAGGGCAATGTTGGCCGCTTTCATTTTGGCGGCGACTAGTTCGGGCGGCTCTTGGGCATTTTCCGTCTGGCCGGTAAAACTAACCACCTCAACTTTGTCGGTAATTTCTCTAGCCGCCGTCTCAAAGATACCTGCAAGGTTCGTCCTTGCAGGATCAGTGACGATCAAAACCGATTCGCCGGATTTTACCGCCAGGCATTGCTTCATGACGTTTCTAGCGGCTTTTAACATAGTTTATCTTATCATTGTTTAGTTTTTGCATCATATAGCAAGAAATTTCAGCATACTGTCCAGCTAAAAG